>OOCW01000005.1_pt1 | contig 253868 bp, 209 predicted proteins | sample 1671201 | NCBI WGS metagenome assembly OOCW01 (sample SAMN06348132, study PRJEB24527) | human gut metagenome | biome: human gut; feature: ankylosing spondylitis patient; material: feces | host: Homo sapiens | place: China | collected 2015-10
GCAATGAATGACAGACCGGATGGAAAAAACATTCCTATTATAGCAATGACAGCTAATTCATTTGCAGAAGATGTTCAGGCATCACTGGATGCAGGAATGAACGCACATTTGTCAAAGCCGATTGTGATTGAGGAAGTTATAAAAACGATTTTAAGGTATGTTCATAATGATTAGCAGAGGTTCATGAATTAGTGGAATACAATTGACAGGAGGGCTAAAAGATGACAATGCAGGAGTGCTATAAAGCTATCGGAGGAAATTATGAGGCTGTTTTGGGACGCCTTCACAGCGAAGCACTGATTCAGAGATTTACATTAAAGTTCCTTGAAGACCAGAGTTATCTACAGTTAAAACAGGCATTGGAAAATAAAAATTATGAAGATGCTTTCCGCAGTGCGCACACATTGAAAGGGGTGTGTCAGAATCTTTCCTTTGACCGTCTGTTAGTAAATTGACACAAGTTGGCTGTAGAGTATAATTATAGTAAAAGTACAGCAGAAGCTGTCGCAAAGATATTTATAAAAATGTTGTGGGGGTATTGAACATTAATGAATGTAAAATTAAAATCTGGAAGCAAGCAAGCAAGCAAGCAAGCAAGCAAGCAACTGTAGCCCGGAGGGTGGGAGAAAGATGAAGAAGTGCAAATTAGTACAGAATATAAGAAATTTCAAATCTTGTTATTTTATATTTTGCACAATGATATGTTTAGTTGTTTTTCCTGTTTCCACATCTGCCCAAGAAAGATCCAGAGCGGATCTTTATCACAGGAAATACAGGAATTGATGCTTTGCACTATACGGTGCGAAGTGATTTTTATCATCCGGAAACAGAATGGGCAAAAGGCAGCAGACTGATTGCTGTAACAGCACACAGAAGGGAGAATCTGGGAGAGCCCATGCGTGATATGTTCCGGGCTATACGCAGGATCGTGGAAGAATTTACAGATGTGAAGGTTATTTATCCTGTACATTTGAATCCGCAGGTCAGGAAGATCGCAGATGAGGAATTTGGTGGATGCGAGAGAATACACCTGATCGAACCAATGGATGTGGTGGAATTCCATAACCTGATGAAAGCCAGTTATCTGATCATGACAGACAGCGGCGGAATTCAGGAAGAAGCTCCTGCACTGGGAAAACCGGTACTGGTCATGCGGGATACAACAGAGCGTCCGGAAGGTGTGGAAGCAGGAACCTTAAAGCTTGTAGGCACGAAGATGGAGGATATTTACAGAGAATGCAGGCGGCTTCTTACAGAGCCGGAGACATACAGAAAAATGAGTGAGGCTAGAAACCCTTATGGTGATGGGACTGCAAGTATCAAAATCAGAAAAATCCTGGAGGATATAGATGCATAAGCATAAACAGAGCCAATGCAAAAGAAAAGTGAAACATCGAAAGAACTTGATGGGACTTATTATATTTTGCATAACTGTGTGCATTGTATTTATGTTTGCTTATTATCAGAACCTGAGAAAAGAAATATCTGTCCGGCAGGAATGGCTGGAAACCGTCCTGACCAGAGAAAAAAAGTGGATCCTTGAGAATCAGGGCCCTGAAGGCGAAATCTATATGAATGGAAGTAAAGCCGGAGATGTTAATCCATACTTTGCATGTATGGCTGCGCTGGGGCTTCTGGCAGAAACAAAGAATTGCCCCATGACTGAAACAGAGCAAAAAGCTGTTGGCAGGTATCTGGACTGGCATACTGGGGTTTTGATGGAAACAGATGGAAAAATGGGAATCTACAGGAAAAAGGGTGGGGAACTTATTTATAAAGAAAAGGCTGATTCCGAAGACGGATATCTTGGTATGTACCTTTTTCTTATGGGAAAATATCTGGAAAAGACAGAAAGTACAGACCTGCCGGAATCCTGGAAAAATGGAATCAGCCTTGCATTAAAAAAGATTCAAAGCCTGATGCAGGATGGAATTACACAGGTTTCAGAAGAAAACACAACGGTTTATCTGATGGATAATCTGGAAGTGTGGAAAGGCCTGTACGAATTGGAACTTGCAGGACTGGAAGATACGCAGGCGATCAGTGAAATTCGTAAAAAGATACAGAAACAGATAGAAAAGATATTCTGGGATGATGTGAATCAAAGATGGAGAATTATCGGAAACAGTGATCGGTATCATCAGACAGAATTTTATCCGGATGGTGTTGCTCAGATTTATCCGCTGATTTATGAATTTCCGGTAAAAGAGAAGAAAAAGCAAAAGGTATTATATGATCAGTTTACGGAAAGGTTTCAGTGGCAGAAACTGAATAAAAAAAGAACTGGCTTTTTGTGGGCAATGACAGGAATGGCTGCTGCGCAGATGAGGGATATCAATAACCTTGTGGAATTAGTAGGAAATTATGAAACAGAATATTGTAAGAAACGAAAATATCCGCTATATACAGGCGAAGCAGGATGGATATGCATGGAATGCGAGAAATTGTATGGATTATATGAAAGAAAAATAAAAACAGCATTTATACCATGTATATGATCTTGTGCAGAGTGAATAAACGAATACTATCGCAATTTTCAAAAATAGTGCCTGTCAAAACAGCATATTTGCAATATGCAGTTTGCGGATGTTGATGAAGCCCAAAGAACCCGAATCTGATTGTAATCAAGTAAAACGCCGGTTGTGTGAATTTCTGAAAAAACGTGAGGAAGAATTAAGCTCCACGCATGAAAACCTCCAGTTTATTGCCGTGAACCAGGAAGGATACTATTATTCCGATGAGGGTCTGCAGGGCGTGTGGTACAGATCTAAAGATCTGCAGGATGCGGATATCAAAAGCTTTCTGACATCGGACTGGATCACCAATGAAAACCAGATGGTATTTGCCAGAAAACTGCAGAGCCAGCTGGTGGTCGACGGCAGTATCATCACACACTTTATTCTGATCCGTTCGATGGAGGAGATGGCACCGTATTTCAGAAGCAGTGCATTCAGCAACCAGAGCACGACGTATGTGGTGGACAGCAACGGAACGAAGATGTTCGAGGATACCGCTGTCGAGGAGCTGAGGATTCTGGCAGTAATTCTGCTTCTGATCCTGGCATCGGTTCTCTTTGTGACGAAATTCCGGAACAGCAGCCACCCGCTGGCAAAGAAAATCCCGATTCTTGCGATGACAGCCAACGCATTTTCAGAAGATGTGCAGAATGCCTTCAATGCGGGCATGAACGCACACATAGTAAAACCGGTGGATATGAAGGTACTGATAAAAACAGTGCGGAATCTTCAGACGGGCGCCGGAGCGGCAGGAACTTTAAATTGAAAAAATCCGGCAGAGTGTTTATAATGGATGGGAAAAACAAAACAGAAAGGCAATGCCGTTATGCGTAAAATTACAGAATTAAAAGAAAAACAGGAGATTGCGCTTGGAATATTACTGTATCTGGATGAAGTCTGCCGGAAACATCACCTGATCTATTTTGCAGCAGATGGAACGCTGCTCGGGCTGATCCGGCATCAGGGGTTCATTCCGTGGGATGATGATGTGGATGTCTGGATGCCGAGAGCGGATTATGAAAAACTGGAACAGATTGTAAACAGCGAAACGGATACACCGTACCGCGTCATGAATTTTCATAATACAAAGGGTTTCACACTGGCATACGGAAAGCTGGTACACACCGGAACGAGTCTTGTGGAGCACGTGGCAGGAGCTGTGGATACCGGTCTTTTCGTCGACATTTTCCCGTTTGACGGACTGCCGGAAAAAGATACACCGGAGTACGACCGTCACTGGAAAAAGCTGCTGTTTCTGGAAAGCCAGCGGATGAATGCATTCCGCACCTACCGCCAAACCTTAAAAGGAAACAAAGGAAGCTTCGCAAAATGGTGCAAATGGGCGATCCGGAAATGCTATGGAAAAGAGCGGATTCTGCGCGAGATGGAAAAAGAGTGCAGAAAGTACCGCGCGGAGGACTCAAAGTGGGTGGCCTGCCAGTGCGGCGGTTACCGCAAGTCGGACGCGATTCCCAAAACAGCGATCGAAGAGATCGTGCGCCTTCCGTTTGAAGGCCATCTGATCAATGCCCCGGCGGGATATGAGACGTATCTTCACACCCTGTACGGCGATTACCATCAGCTTCCGCCGGAGGATCAGCGTCATCCTGCGCATGTGGGAGATGCCTACTGGCGTTAGAACAGAGAAAAAAGCAGATGAGAGGTAAGCAATGAGTAAAATACTGGTGCTGGGACGTACCATGGACATGGGCGGAACGGAAGTTGCCATGGCAGCGCTGCTGCAGAAACTGGTGGAGAAAAAAGAAGATGTAACGCTTCTTCTGGTCGAAAAAAGAGGCGTTCTGCTGGAGCGGATTCCGAAGGAAGTGGAAGTGCGCCAGATGATCTGGAACAAAAAACCGCATCCGGCTTTGGAACGGATTGTGGGAAAACGGGAGACACCGGCAGAACGGTCTTTCTATGCCAGAGGAATGGGCGTATTTCTGATGCGCGTCGTGTATGGAAAGAAACGGTATGGAAAACTGTATGAACGGATTCTGGAGTGTGTGGAGCCGGAAACAAAACAATACGATCTTGTTTTCGACTTTTTCGGATTCGGTGCGTTCACAACCGCATTCGGAGCCAGAAAGACGAATGCGCGGAAAAAAGCGGTCTGGTTCCACGGAGAAAATCTCTGGTGGCTGTTCCGGACCAGGGACTTTATTCCGGAGTATGATAAAATTTACTGTGTTTCCGAGCCTGTCCGAAAACAGGTCATTGCCCGTTTTCCGGAACTCGCGGACCGGACAGAGGTTCTGCTGAATTTCATTGACATCAAACAGGTGCAGAGACGGAGTGAGGAGCCGCTTAGCGATCCGCAGTACACAGGAGAGCTGAAATTTCTGACGGTGGGAAGAGCTTCGGAAGAAAAAGGATATGATATTGCGGTGCAGATTACGGCGGAGCTGAAAAAACGGGGACTTCGCTTCAAATGGTTCATCATCGGTGATGGAAGAGATCTGAACAAGCTGCGGACCATGGCAAAGGAATATCAGGTGGAGCAGGAAATTATTTTTCTCGGAATGCGCGAAAATCCTGCGCCGTACGTAAAATCCTGCGACCTGTATCTCCAGCCGTCCCGTCACGAAGGCTATCCGATTACGATTGTAGAGGCGAGAAGCCTGCAGAAGGTCATCATCGCTTCCGATATTCCGTCCATGCGCGAGCAGATCCGGGATGGGGAAAACGGATATCTCTGTCCGCTGGATGTGATGCAGTTTGCCGATAAAATCCAGAAAGTGCTGGCAGATCAGGAAGGACGCGATGCGGTCAGAAAGAAGCTGCGGGAGGAACCCATTGATTTTTCAGCGGGATATGCGCAGATAGAAGCGTTTGCAAAAAAATAAAAGAGAAACAGCAAGAAAAAACGCCAGAACCGGCGATAAGATATTTCCGGTTCCGGCGTTTCTTTAGTCTTGGCGTCCCTGCTTGCTCTGCTGCTTGTTTTCATACATATATTTATCTGCTTTGTCAAACAGCGTGCGGAGCGTACATTCGTTGTAATCGGTGGAAAGTGCCAAGCGGTGGGAATAGCTGATGCGGAACTGGGTTCCGTAGCCGTTGAACTGTTCGACTTCGTTCTGAAGCTCTGTGAGGATTTCTGTGATGCTTTCGCGGGTTGCATCATAGATGACCGCCATAAATTCATCGCCGCCGTATCTTCCTACGAAATGCTTCGTGGGAATCGAGTTTCGCAGCAGCCGGGCAAAGTTCAGAATCAGCTGGTCGCCGATGGAGTGGCCGAGGCTGTCGTTGACGCGTTTCAGGTTGTTCATGTCAAAGACGATACAGGCGGTAGGAGTTTTGATGAATTCCACATTGTGGAACAGCTCTTCGCACTTGCTCTTGTTCGGCAGTCCCGTGTGAAGGTCGATGTAGGCTTTCTGTTCCAGCTGGCGGTTGGCACGGGAAACTTTGACTGCGGCAACCGTTTCATCTGCCATCTGGAAATACGTCTCGCTCATGTCTACCAGATCCGCCGTTCCGTTTTCTCCGGATTTGACCTTCTGAATTTCATTTTTCAGTTTATCCCAGTAGGCAATCTGGACATCCAGTTTTTTCTGATAATCCTTGTCGGAAAGACTCACGAGATCGTAGTGGCCATCCTCGTATTTCAGTCCGCTTAAGATATCGTCCAGGTAAAGTCTATCTCAAATCCGGAAAGATCCCAGACTTCAATACTCTTTTTTCCCTTCCTGAAGCTCCTTTTTCTCCCCTCGTCCCGCTGAAACATGCTTTCCGCATCCTGAAACAGAAGCCTTCTTTCATCTTTCAGACGGATTACCGTTTCTAAACCGCATTCTTTCAAAGTATTGATAAACGGGGCATTCAGGTACAGCGCATCCGCCACAATCACATCTGCGAAATGACCATGCCTTTTCTTTAAATGCCGGATGAGCCTTTTCGCTCCTGTCAGTTCCCCTTCATCTTTTTCTGAACCATCTCTGGGTTTCAGCATTTCCTGCCCAAAGATCACATGCGGCGATTTTCCTACCGTCATACATACCACACTTCGATGAAAGTATTTTGTCTTCCCCGTCCCGTTCTTCCGGCTCGGGCAGTCTGGACAGGACTTTTTTGTACTGCTGAATAATTCCACCCCATCAATACCTGCCGCAACATATCCGCCTATGGTTCCTTCCCGAAATACGCGGTTGCGTTTCAGAACATCAATCGTCTGCGCGTGAATTTCCTCGATTTCTTTTGGATCAATCCGGGAAAGAAGATCCCTGACTGCATCAACTTTTGGGATTTTTCCACGGATACAGTTTTTCGGTCGTTTCTCCATGCTTTCCGGCGCTGAAAAAATGGTGTGAAAACTTTCATACTGAAGCATCAGGAAAATCAGCACTGGCATAACGATATTAAACAACGGGATGGATTTTCTTTTTCTTTCATCGGATAAACCCTTGATTTTTTGTGGAATTTTGTATACACTTTTCATATAAGTTAGCAGCTTCTTCAATGCTAATTTTTCATTAAGGACACCTTCTTTCGTATGTTTGTGGGGTAACATAATTATACAATAAAAGGTGTCCTTTTTGAGTGTTTATCCGGACTGCGGCACAGATGGCCCGGGCATTTGGTGCTAATTTTACAGCACTGTATGTGCAGACCGCGGAACCGGCAGAGAAAACGCCGGAGGATCAGGCAAGGCTGCAGAAGCATATCCGCCTGGCAGAACAGAGCGGGGCGGAGATTGTAACGACGCACAGCGAGGACATTGCCCTGCAGATTGCAGAATATGCGAGAATTTCCGAAGTAACGCGGATTGTCATTGGAAAAAGCATGATGGATCAGGGATTTTTTCGAAAGAGAAGGGGATGGACCGAACGGCTGACCGATCTGGTGCCGGATTTGGAAATCCATATCATTCCGGATTCCAATATCATTACCATATATCTGGTCGGCGTTATGATGACGTCAATTCTGACCAGCGGTTATACCTGCAGCGTAATCAGTTCTGTGATCAGTGTAGTGCTGTTTAACTACTTCCTGACAGAACCTTCTTTTCAATACCAGCCAGCTTCTGCAGAAGGCAGAGGATGCGTCGGAGATTTTTGATATTACAGCGACAAAGCTTGTAAAACTGCTGGGAAGGGATCTGACGGCCGCACCGGCAGGGGCACAGGAGAGCAGAATTGTCCGCGGAACACTTTACAGCGCGCAGACAGGAGGAAAGACGGAAAAAATCTTTGACCCAAGGGAACAGGAAATCATTCAGTGGGTTCTCGACAGCCAGAAAAGAGGAGAAAAATGTCTGGATCGCGGTGGAGGACAACGGCCCCGGGATTCCAAAAGAGTCCAGAGAGCATGTGTTTGAGATGTTCTATTCCGGGAAAAATAAAGTAAGCGACAGCCGCAGAAGCCTTGGCCTTGGACTGGCACTCTGCCGTTCGATTGTAAATGCGCACGGCGGGGAGATAGCACTTTATGACTGCGATCCACAGGGCTGCTGCTTTTGGTTTAACCTGCCGCTCAGTGAGGTGAATTTGAATGAATAAGACATTAATTCTGGTTGTGGAAGATGATACGCCGGTTCACAACCTGATTACTACGACGTTAAAAACACACGATTATAAGTATATTTCTGCAAAGAACGGTGCGGGTGCCATTATGGAGGCATCCACACATAATCCCGACATTGTTCTGCTCGACCTTGGCCTGCCGGATATTGATGGCGTAGAGGTGATTGAAAAGATTCGAAGCTGGTCGAATATGCCGATTATCGTAATCAGTGCAAGAAGTGAGGACAGCGATAAAATCGAGGCATTGGACGCAGGAGCGGATGATTATCTGACGAAACCGTTTTCTGTGGAGGAACTGCTGGCCCGCCTTCGAGTCACACAGCGCCGTCTGTCCCAGATGCAGGCAGAAAATGGAGTCCAGTCGGCTGTCTTTGAAAATGGCGCACTGCGGATCGAGTACGCAGCGGGGTGCGCATATCTTGACGGAGAGGAACTTCATCTGACCCCAATCGAATACAAGCTGCTCTGCCTGCTGTCGCAGAATGCAGGGAAGGTGCTGACGCATACGTTTATCACACAGAAAATCTGGGGAAGCAGCTGGGAGAATGATATCGCTTCCCTCCGTGTTTTCATGGCGACGCTTCGGAAAAAGCTGGAAAAGAACGGAGAGCAGACGCAGTATATTCAGACGCATATCGGGGTTGGCTACCGGATGCTGAAGGTAGAGTAAAAGAAGAAAAAATTTGACTTTACAGGCCTAAAATGATAGCATAAAGGACAGAGAACGCAGTTTTGGGAGGACGAAAAAACGGATGATGAAAAACCTCGAAGTACTGGAGGAAATAAAAAAACAGGGAAAAAACCTGATTGGGACAAAACGGGATGAATTTGTAAAGCAGAATCTTTTATCGGATGAGTTTATTGAGATGATGCAGAAGAACAAAAAGCCGTTCGATCTTCTGATGTCGTATTATCAGTGCGCCATTATGGAAATCGAGACAAAGTTCCGGGTGCTGAATCAGGAATACTCGCTTTCCTATGACCAGAACCCGATCGAAGGAATCAAAACAAGGGTCAAATCGTATGAGAGCATTATGCGGAAAATCCGCGTGAAAGACATCCCGGTCACACTGGAGTCTATCGAGGAAAATATCCGCGATATCGCCGGTGTGCGCGTGATCTGTTCTTTTCCAAGCGATATTTATAAGCTGGCAGACAGTTTTCTGAAACAGGATGACATTACGCTGATTGAGCGGAAGGACTATATTCAGCATCCGAAGGAGAGCGGCTACCGCAGTCTTCATCTGATCGTTCAGGTGCCGATCTTTTTACAGGATACAAAGAAACTGGTTTACGTGGAAGTACAGTTCCGTACGATCGCGATGGATTTCTGGGCGAGTCTGGAGCACAAGATGCGCTACAAGAAAAATATTCCCGAAAATCATGTCAAATATCTGCAGGATGAACTCTACGACTGCGCAAGACAGAGCGCGGAGCTGGATAACCGTATGCAGAATATCCGGAATCTGATTGCAGAGGAAGCAGAAGAGGAAGAGTGCGATACGCTTGCAATGCTGCCGATGAAATAGAGAACGGATTTGGGAGTTGGAGAAAAAGAGCATAAAAATACGCCGCAGGTCTAGTGATCAGATCTGCGGCGTATTTTTGCTCATGCTTCTTTCGAATAATGAATATGCTGCAATTTCCATTTCTCGTCCTCTTTGACGGCGACCTGTGTCTCGAGTCCGCGGATGCCGTACGAAGTGCCATCCTCACGGCGGATGCATTCGGTGTGGTAAGAGAAAAGGATGAGAGCTGTGTTTTCGTTGATCAGACGCGGTTCAATTTTATCTGTGCGGAACAGGATGGAAAAATCAAGCGAAGGTTCATAAGCGGCTTGCGCGGCTCGATTCGGTTAAAAAATCAGCTCCTGTTCCCGAAAGAGCGAATCAACGGCCTCTTCATACTCGGCAAGGCGATTTGCTTTTTTGATCTTTTTCAGATACTTCTGGGGATTCGTAAACGATGTTCCGAGGTAAATCCACAGTGCCTTTAATTTAAACAGCACATTTTTATCCCCGGAAATAACGCGCGCATAGCCGGCACAGAGATCTTCGCAGAATGCGCGCAGCAGCTCCTTATCTGCCGGAGCTAAATTTTCACTGCTGGCAGGATCTGTACTGCGCAGCATCCCGATCAACCAGGGGTTCTGCAGCACCCCGCGGCCGAGCATGACCTTTTCCGTCAAGGGAAAATCATGGCAGAGCTTCTGAAAATCAGCGGTTGAGAAAAGATCCCCATTGTAGCACAGCGAGTGGCGGCTCGTCTCATATGCTGTCCGATAACACTCCATGCGCGGCGTATATTTGTAGAAATCTTTCTGAATCCGCGGATGAATAATCAGCTCTTCCAGCGGATATTTGTCATAAATCGCAAGCAGCGTCTCCCACTCATCGGTGTCGGTTGTGCCAAGTCTTGTCTTGATGGAAATCCGGCAGTCGCAGGACGAAAAGATTTCATCGAGAAATGCATCGAGTGTATGCGGCCACGCAAGCAGTCCGGAGCCGCGCCGCTTGGCGACAACCGTGCCGGACGGACAGCCAAGGTTCAGATTGACGGTATCGTAGCCGTACTCCTTCAGTTCTTTTGTCAGAGAAAGAAAGTCCTCCGCCTGGTTTGTGAGAATCTGCGGGAGCACCGTCATCCCTTCGTTATGCTCCGGGAGAATGTCATTGCGCTCGCGGGAGCTCATCTTTTTATTTGTAATAAATGGCGTGAAATAACGGTCAGCCGCCGGAAAATATTTGTGGTAGGCGCTCCGGTACACATATCCGGTCAGCCCTTCCATCGGGGCGAGATAAAATTGCATGATGATAAAATCCTTTCAAAAAAATCGGTTTTCCAATACGAAAAGTGTATCATAAAACTGCCGGAAGGGACAGAAAAAAATGAAAGTAAAATAATATCTACTAAACAAGTAAGAGGTTAAAAGAAGAAGCCGGTGCGACGTCTGTTTTACAATATGTGATGAGATGTAGAAAAAATCCGATACAGAATCTTTTTTGAGGGGTCCTCAAAGATTTCTGTACCGGATTTTTCTAATTCTGCATATGGATCTGCTCGCCCGTCACCGGCGCAAAGCAGCGAAGCGTTTCGCCATCGAGATTCTCGCGGTGCATATCAACCGCAGAAATCTGATGATTGTCATACGTCGTATAATAGTAAATTCCCTGCGTCGCATTGCAGCAGGAAGTATAGAGCGTGATCTCATACTTTCCGTCCGCCACCTCGCAGCATCCTCTCTGCTGGTCGACAGAATTTAAAATATGGAAAAACTGGCTGACACTCTCCGTTTCGCTGTTTCCCGAGATCGAGTTCTGCTTTACAAACGCCACGCGTGCAAAGCGGGAAGCAGACGAGAGGTCGCCCGGCAGTCCAAGACCGCCCATGCCACGGCTGTACGTAGAAAGATCGAGCTGGTTGGAAAACGTGTTGGCCGGCTGTTTTGGTGACAGATGCAGGTAATTGTTCAGTGAGAACATCTGCATTGGAAACGGCGGATTGTTTGTCAGAACGCCGACCGGATTGTCGTAGACATGCAGACCGTCCGCCGTGGATTCCACGGTGATGGCACCCGATGCATCTGCGATGATCCAGTGAAGCTGTGCGAGCGGAAGATTCTTTTTAAAAGGTGTGCTGATGAGATTGATACGGGAGAGGGATTCTTTTGCTTCCGCAAGCGAAGCACATGTACCGAGAATCCACGGGATCAGCTCGAACTGCGCGATATTGTCTTTCTCCGGTTTCGGATCGAAATAAACGGCATTTCCTACAAAATTAAGGCCGGCGATACCAAGCCCCTTTTCATTGAACGCCTCATAATAGAGCGGGTAATCATCCATCACACACGCCATGCCGATCATTGCATAGTGATGGGAAAGGGACGGCATATGAAGAAAGGAAAACGGGTAATTGCGAGGTGTAACGGTGATCTGGTCGCCATAGGAAAATTCATAATCGAGTGTGCGGCCCATATAAAAGTCGCGTGTTTGATAGGTTGCTGCTGTACACATAGAAAAACTCCTTTCGATGGATGATTTGTCATTGCTATAAGGTATCATAGCACAGAAGCGGAGGAACGAACAGGAGAAAAATATGAAAAAAGTATAAAAAAGGATCCTTCAGAGTGGAGACAAAACCCTGCTTTTGCAGGGTTTGCTATGGATGTTTTTTGAGGGATGATTGCTCAGATACGCTCCGGGTCGCTGACTGGTACCTGTTTCGAAGCAGCAGATCAGACATAGATGCTGTGATTTGAAATGATGCTGCAGGAAGAGGTGGAATTACGCAAGATGCTTCCGGAAGTGTTCTATGACAGCAACGGATTCTGCACTGACAGGTTTCGGAACAGCGGATGGTTTTGCAAGAAAATAGCCCTGCAGGAGATCAACATCCAGTTCCAGTACCTTCAAAAGTTCAGCTGGAGTTTCCAGACCCTCGGCAATGATTTTCATGCCTCTTTGATGTGCATAGGAAACAATATTTTCTACGATCTGCTGCTTGTCCGGATCGGAGTCGATATCGCGGATGATGGAAAGATCCAGCTTGATATACGCCGGTGCAAGCTCCAGAAGCGTTTTTTCATTGCTGTAGCCGCTGCCGTAGTCATCCAGGGCAAATACACCGGAAAATCCCGGCATCTCACGTTTTTTCAACAGAGCTGTAAGATCCTGTGAATCCTCCTCTGTGATCTCGATGACAATCCGATCCTGAAGAAAGCTGTATTGTTCGACGTAAGCCACTGACTCATCGTGATTCATGTATTGGCTTGCAATCGAATTGACAAAGAGAAGCTCATCACCGCGTATCTGATGGGTGGAGAGGAATGTGGCATAGGATTTTGCAGAGAGAAACATAGTCAGACGTTCTATTTCATGCAGGCACTCTTCCTCGTGAGCCAGCTGCAGGATCTGATCCGGACGAGTAAGTGCCGGGAGATTTCCGCGCATCAGCGCCTCGTAGGCGTAGATACTGCCGTCCGCAGCGGAAACAATTGGCTGGAAGTAATACGTAAACAGCTCTTCATTCAACATTTTATGGAACAGGCGGCGCATCTCGGTTTCCTTTGCGTTTTTTGTAAAAAGCTCCAGATCGAATTCGGTAATGTACCCTTTTTCTGCTTTCTTTACCTGGTACATTGCGAAATCCGCATATTTTTTCAGCGTAGACAGATCTGTACTGTTTTCCGGATACCAGGAAACTCCGCCGGAAAGGCGAAGGGGCAGTTTACGACCACTTGGCAGCTCCAGGGCTGTATTTGAAACCGCAAGGGAAAGATTCTGCAGAAGTGCTCGAATTTCTTCCTGCGATTGGTAGCCGTAGAACAGAAGATTAAATTCATCGCCGGAAATACGGGCACAGAGCGTTTTAGCCGGCACAGAGGAGATAAAACACTGTCCTGCCTGCCGGATATAGGCATCGCCCCAGTCGTGGCCGAAGGTGTCGTTGGTGCGTTTTAGATTGTCAAGGTCGATCATCAGAAGGGCAGCGTGACCGAGAACTTCCGAATGCTCAAAAAGAGCTTCACTTTCCCGCTGAAACGCGCGTCGATTGTAGAGACCGGTCAATGCATCGTAATCACGCTCGTGCTCTATGCGCTGCCGTTCCAGCATAACGGAGGTAAAATCTTCGACAAGTCCGATCTGCGCATAGCCCTCGCGGGAGGTCTCCATACGGATGTAGCGGATTGTTCCGTCAGAAAATGAAATTTCATACACCTTAGAATGCCCGACCCATACGGTATGAGAATGTGTCTGGTCAAATTCACGCAGCATCTGCTGGAAATACCGGGTGGAAAGCCCGGAGACATCTTCAGATGGAAGGTTGAGCATGGGAAAAAAGTTCTTTGTGACATAGACCGTGTTGAGATCAAAACGCATCTCATAGCCACCCAGTTCAATACTTGCCATTTCCATGATACGCAGGAATTTTGTGGAGGTTGTCAGAATAATGTGGATACTGCCGTCATCGGAAAAGTCACCTTCTTCCAGGTAATTGGGAAGATAGGCAGCCTTTTCTTTCTCTGTAAGATAAGGGGAAAGATCAACGACCTGTCCCATCTGCTCAAGCGTATAGGCGGTATCGGCGTAGGCGGAAAAAATATTTGGCATGGCAAGGGCACCAATCCTTCCTTTGGCGGCATCGAGAACATTTTTTCCCAGGTCATTGATGCTGCCCTGACTGGAGGCTTCGACCGTAATATGCTCTTTTTTTCCGATCGTTGTATTGAATTCCTCAACAAGACGTTCAAAGGAAGCTAACTGATCTCCGTTGTAATACGTCCATACGGTCAGCGTAACGGGTTTGTCGGAGGCGCGGCATCCGCCAAGAAGCGATACAGCGAGAACAGAACTCAAAAGAAAGGTTGTGACTTGATTTGAAAGAATTATAACATAAAGGAACAGGAGCCGCAATCGAAATTAAGCCGTGGAACAGAAAAGTTGTTACAGTTCACTGGTTCCCAGCGAACCGTAACATTCGCAGCCCTCATTTAAAGTTTTGCTTCGCAAAAGGAGGGCTGCTCACGCCTGAATCACTTTCTTACGCAGCGAAACAGCAAGTGTTTCACTGCTGAGTGAACAGTAACGAAAAGTTACCTGTTGTTTGCCGGGTACCGGTGAAGTGTAATGCAGCAGGAAAGAATCCGGTAAAGGAAAAAAGCTCCGCCGGAAAAAAAGGTGGTATTTCCGGTGGAGCTCTGTGAAAAAAGTGATCAGAATTTTACTGATGATAATAAGAGAGGAAGTCGGTGATCTTTTCAACCGCATCCTTTAAAACTTCAATTCGCGGCAGGTAAACAACGCGGAAGTGATCCGGCTGTCCCCAGTTGAAGCCGCCGCCGTGGACGATCAGAAGTTTTTTGTCGCGCAGCAGATCGAGAGCAAATTTTTCGTCGTTTGTGATATTGAACTTTTTCGTGTCAATTTTCGGGAACATATAGAACGCAGCTTTTGGTTTGACTGCGGTGATACCCGGAATATCGCAGAATGCCTTGTAAACGTATTCGCGCTGCTCGTAAATCCGTCCGCCCGGAACGATGTAGTCGTTGACACTCTGGTGGCCGCCAAGAGCGGTCTGGACAACGGACTGTGCCGGAACATTGGAGCAGAGACGCATGTTGGAGAGCATTTTGAGCCCTTCAATATAGTCCTTTGCGATAGCTTTATTTCCACTTAAGATCATCCAGCCGATACGGAAGCCTGCGATCATGTGCGATTTGGAAAGACCACTGAAGGTGACACAGAACAGATCCGGTGCGAGGGATGCAATAGAAACATGCTCGAGACCGTCCATGACGAGCCGGTCATAAATTTCATCGGAAAAGATGATCAGCTGATGTTCTCTGGCAAGCTCGACAATCTGCTGCAGTACCTCTTTCGGATAGAGTGCACCGGTCGGATTATTCGGATTGATGATAACAATCGCTTTTGTGCGGTCGGTGATCTTCTTTCGCATATCATCAATGTCCGGATACCATTCGGACTGTTCATCGCAGATGTAGTGGACGGCTTTTCCACCGGCCAGCGTTGCGCAGGCGGTCCAGAGCGGGTAATCCGGGGATGGGATGAGGATTTCATCCCCGTCATCCAGAAGAGCGGACATACAGAGGTTGATCAGCTCACTGACGCCGTTTCCTGTATAAATATCATCAATAGAAACATTTGGCAGTTTCTTTAACTGTGCGTATTGCATGATTGCTTTTCTTGCGGAGAAAAGTCCCTGGGAAGGAGAGTAGCCCTCACAGTCGGTAAGCTGATGACTCATGTCGTAGATGACCTCATCCGGGGTACGGAAACCAAAAGGAGCCGGATTTCCAATGTTCAGCTTCAGAACCTGCGTGCCGCACGCTTCCATGCGGTTGGCTTCTTCTACGACAGGTCCGCGGACATCATATAAGACATTGTCGAGTTTTGATGATTTTTTAAATTCTCGCATAGGGGAACCTCCTGTTTTTGTCTGGGAAAGAGAAGCAGCAGATGGATCAGAACAAGATTCTGTCGAATCAGAAACCGTATCTGCCGTATAGTTTACTGTGGAATCTTTTGCAAGCAGCCAGTCGGGATCGACCTGGAGCACATCGGCCAGAAAGTGAAGAATGTCGGAGCGCGGAACCGTTTTTCCGCTGACATACTGGCTGACATGGCTTTTTCCAAGCTTCACACCGCGCCGCTGGGCCGCTCGGATCAAATCGACCTGCTTGAACTGTTTCGCCTGCATGGCCAGTTTCAGACGGTCGGAAAAGGTTTCATTTGTCATAGAAAATCTCCTTAAGATAGAATACAAAATAAAAAAAGTTCAAAACTGTGCTTATTGTAGCATGGACAAGAAAAAAGTTCAATAGAAAAACTGAAAATTGTAAAAATGTTGAAAAGTTCAAAATTAAAGCGAAACAAGTTCAATTATAATATTGTCTATTCTGTACAGGTAAAGCGTTAAACCTTGCGCATTTTGCAAATTGACAAACGATGAGATTTCGGTAGAATAAAAAAATAGGATGCTATGCGTTTCTGTTGGGATCCGCCAATAGAAACGGGAGAGAAAGGAAGGAAAATGTATGGGGGAAGGTCATAAAAAACTGAATTTTTCCGATTGTATGGGACTTGCGATCGGACAGATCATCGGTTCGGGCATCATGGTACTGACGGGAATCGTCATCGGTCTGACAGGACACGGCATTGCCGCAGCGTTTATTTTAGGCGCCGTGCTTGCCATTATCACCTGTGTACCGTTCATCATCCTGACGTCCGCAATCCCGTCATCAGGCGCCGGCTTTACTTACATCCGACGATTAATGGGTGAAAAAGCCGGCTTTATGTACATTGCGATGTTTGTTTTAAGCCAGGTTCTGATCGCAACGTACGCGAAAGGCTTTGCAAGCTATTTCTGCTCGATTTTTCCGCAGTTTGGCGAGTCGGCTGTCGCAATGGCAGCACTTGTAATCTGTACCGCCGTCAATCTCATTGGACTGAAATCGAGCGCACTGGTGCAAAAGGGCATGGTTGTGCTGCTGCTTTTAAGCCTGTTCTTATTTATTGTATTCGGGTTGCCCAAAGTAAGCTGGGATGCCTTGACACCGACGGTATCCAACCTGATGCCGAACGGTCCGAAGAACTTTTTCACAGGCGTGGCACTTTTGAGTTTTGCGTGCGGAGGCGCAAAATTCGTTGCGGAGAACGGAGACGATATTGTGGAGCCGTCCCGCACAATTCCAAAGGTTATCGTGCTTTCCACGAGTATCGTTGCTGTATTCTATGTGCTGATCGGTATCGTGGCAGGCGGCGTGCTTCCGGTCGAAACGGTTGCATTTCAGAATCTGACGCTTGTCGCACAGGAGATTTTTCCAACCTGGCTGTACCTGTTTTTCGTGTTCGGTGGTGCTGTATTTGCACTGCTCACCACCCTGAATGGAACCTTGAGCTGGGTGACGCGAGGACTGCAGGCGGCCGCAAAACAGGGCTGGCTGCCAGAAAAAACTGCGAAGGAGAATAAAAACGGTGTTCCGGTGATCCTTCTGATGGTCTTTTTCCTGATGGGCGCTATTCCGATTCTTACGGGAATGGATCTGACATTGATTTCCAACATGGGTGTCGGAACCGATATGGTGACGGAATTTATGGTACTCCTGGCCTGCTGGCGTCTGCCGGATATTTTCCCGGAAGAGTATCAGAAGTCTGCGTTTTGTATGAAAAAGCGGACACTTCACATTCTGCTGTTTTTCATCGGCATTCTGATGATCGGAACCTCGTATGTCAATCTGTCGGATCTTACGGTTCCCGCGGCGATTGCATGCGGCATCTATATTCTGGTGATGTTTGTTTACACGCAGGTCCGATATCCGTATGTGAAGGCAAAACAGGAAAAGAAAGAAAACAAATAAAGAAGAGAAATGGAGAAGAAACATGAGGGCAACAACAAAAGAGCAGGGTTTTTACAGCCAGATTTTTAAGCTGGTTCTGCCGATTGTGATTCAGAATCTTTTAAGCGCGGCAGTCAACTCTGCCGATGTCGTGATGCTGAACTACGTGGGACAGTCCGCTATTTCCGCGGTATCCCTGGCATCCAACTATGCAAATGTATTATTTATGGTTTATTACGGACTGGGAACAGGAGCAACACTTCTGTGTGCCCAGTACTTTGGAAAGGGCAATATGCGCGCAATTCAGACTGTCGAGGGAATCGCACTTCGATTCTCCGTCATCATCTCCGTTATTGTGGCAGGAATTGCTTTTACCATGCCACAGATGATGATGCGTCTGTTTACAGATAATGCGGAACTGATCCGGATCGGTGCTTCGTATCTGCGCGTCATGGGTGTGACCTACCTGTGCTGGGGCATTACGGAGATCTATCTTGCGGTGCTTCGAAGCCTCGGCCGTGTGACGATCAGCATGGCGATGAATATGATGGCATTCGCACTGAACGTATTTTTCAACGCATGCTTCATTTTTGGCCTCTTCGGATTTCCGAAGCTTGGAGCAACCGGTGTTGCAATCGCAACGGCGATGTCGCGTGTCATTGAATTGATCGGCTGCGTGATTGTGTCGATTATGAGTAAGGATATCAAGCTCGATCTGCGGTACATGTTCATCCGCAACAAGCTGCTGTTTTCCGATTTTGTGAAGCTTTCACTTCCGGCACTTGGAAATGATCTTTCCTGGGGCGTTGCATTTTCGATGTATTCTGTGATCCTGGGCCATCTGGGAAGCGATGCGGTAGCGGCAAACTCGCTCGTTGTCGTTGTAAGAAATATCGGAACCGTGCTGTGCTTTGGTGTGGCAAGTGCAGGCGGTATTCTGCTTGGAAATGTTATGGGAGAAGGAAATCTGGAAAAGGCGAAGGAATATGCATCGAAACTGCTGAAGCTGACGGTTGTTGCCGGAGCTGTGGGCGGACTGGTTGTGCTGGGTATCACGCCGTTTGTATTGAAATTTGCTTCTTTAAATGAGACCGCGATGCATTATCTGAAATATATGCTGCTGATCAATACCTATTATATTATGGGGGCGGCCGTCAATACGACGCTGATTGCCGGAGTATTCCGTGCCGGAGGTGACACAAAGTTCGGACTGGTCTGTGATACGATTGATATGTGGTGCTACGCGGTGCCGCTTGGATTTATTGCAGCGTTTGTCTTCAAGCTTCCTGTCCTTGTGGTTTATTTCCTACTGTGTACAGACGAGTTTGTAAAATGGCCGTGGGTTCTGAAACGGTATAAGAGCGGACTGTGGGCAAAAAACATTACGCGGGATCACCTGTTTGAGGATGAAGAAAAAGAATAGATGATATAGAAAAAAGACATCTGCAGGGGTGAAAAATCACTTCGCCAGATGTCTTTTTTCGTGTTTTTCAAACATGCTCTAGAGAACGGTATATCCTTTGCTCTTTAAGCTTGCTTCTGTCTCGTACACATCCGGTACATGGAACACCATGATCGGGCAGCCGGACTCGCGGTTGAAGGAGAGATAGATATAGTCGATGCTGATATTTGTCTCAAGCAGTGTTTTCAGAAGGGAATTTAAGTTGCCCGGCTGATCAACTACCTCGACACCGAGTACATCTGTCTGGCGTGTCATGTAACCGGCAGCCTGAAGCGCCTGCTCTGCTTTATCCGGATCGGAAACGACCATGCGGACAATGCCGTATTCTGCGCTGTCGTTGTTGACGGAACCTAAAATATTGACGTCGTTTTCAAACAGAATCTGTGTGATCTGCTGCATCGTGCCTTTTTTATTTTCTGCGAAAATAGAAAGTTGTTTTAACATAATGGAGCCTCCTAAAATTGATCTCTGATTCCATTATACTGCCAAAATCAAACGCGTCAACGAATTTTGTAAAAGAAGACGAAAAAAAGGTGGAAAAAGCGTATCGTTTACAGAAAAATCAATAGAATAAAAGCATCAATATAAAAAATAAAAAAAGAAATCAATGAGCGAAAAAAAGACAGAAAAGTCGGATAATAAGAGAAAATGCACAAAATACAAATAAAATATGAGAAAACGGGTGAAAAAACTTTTGCATAATGACGAAAAATGCGTTACAATAAAAGCGCTATATGTGAATTTATTATTGGGAGGTATTAGAATTATGGCAACATTTTATGCATCAAAAACAGGAGAAGTATCTGCTAGAGAAAAAGAACATTCCGCGCTGGTACGTGAACTGGCCGGTGAGTGCATGACACTTCTTGAAAACGACGGAACCCTGCCGCTTGCCGGTGCAGGAAAAGTCGCAGTTTATGGTAACGGCGTCCGCCACACGGTAAAAGGGGGTACCGGTTCCGGAGACGTTAACACAAGAACGGTTGTTACGATCGAACAGGGCTTAAAAGAGGCCGGCTTTGAAATTCTGACTGGTAAATGGCTCGATGAATATGACAAAGTGCTTGCAGATGCGCAGGCTGCATATCAGGCAGAGCTGGCAAAAAAAGCAGAGGAGCTTCACGTTCCGATTTTTGCTGTTATGTTCTCGGAAGTATTTGCACAGCCTGACGTGCCGGTAATTACCGAAAAAGAGGACACCGATACCGCTATCTATGTTCTGTCAAGAAACTCCGGTGAAGGTGCAGACCGCTATAACAGAGCATGCGATTATCTGCTCGGCGAAAACGAGCTCGCTGACATTGCCTATCTGGCAGAGCATTATGAGAAAACAGTTTTAATTTTGAATATTGCGAACCTTGTAGACACCACAGAGTTAAAGAAAATCAAAGGACTGAATGCAATTCTTCTTGCAGGACAGGCCGGAAATGCAACCGGAAACATCGTTGCAGACGTTGTTCTCGGAAAGAGCATCCCATCCGGAAAGCTGACTGATACATGGGCTGCTTCCTATGAAGACTATCCGTCCTCAAAAAATTTCAGCCACAACAACGGTGACACCAACGATGAGTATTACAGCGACGGCATTTATGTCGGCTACCGTTATTTTGACACCTTCAACGTAACCCCGAACTACTGCTTCGGCTATGGCAAAGGTTATACTGATTTTGAGACGGAAGTAAGGGACGTGGAGGCAGATGCCAAGAACGTTACCGTTACCGCATCCGTAAAGAATATTGGTGATGCATTCGCCGGAAAAGAAGTCGTACAGGTTTACTATTCCGCACCGGATGGCACGATTGAGAAACCGTATCAGGAGCTTGGCGGCTTCGGAAAATCCGATCTGCTCTCGCCGGGTGAGTCCCAGACGATTACCATTTCCTTCCCGACGAGATCTATGGCTTCCTACGATGAGAAAAAAGCAGCATGGGTACTCGAGGCAGGAACGTATTACATCCGTGTCGGCAACAGCTCCAGAACAACGAAAGTGGCAGCAGCCCTGAATCTCAAAGAGACCGTTGTTACGGTTCAGGGAAAGAATCTCTTCCCTGCAGATGACGCTCCACAGGAACTCTCCAAAGCAGGCGTAACACCGTACAGCTATGAAGGTGAGGCAGAAGAAAAAGCAGCTGCAAAACAGATCGATATCTGCAGCAAATGCATCAAGACGGAGACTGTTGTCTACAGTGAGACACCGGAAGCATTCCCGGCTTATGAGGGAGAGAAGCTGACCGCGGCAGATGTAAAGAGCGGAAAAGCGACGTTAAAAGATCTCGTATCGCAGCTGACCGTAGAAGAGATGGCTGCCGTTTGCAATGGTACTGCAGACGGACTTGGCCAGGAAGGATTTATCGGATCTTCTTCCGATATGGCGCCTGGAGCAGCGGGAGATACGACTTCCATTCTTCTTGAGGACAGAGGTATTTACAATACGATTCTTGCAGACGGTCCGGCCGGTCTTCGTCTGATTCCGCACTTTGTCGTTGATGCAGACGGAAAGATGGTATCCTCCGGAAATCCTCTGGAAGATGCGTTTAACAAAAATGAAATCGAAGTTCCGGAAGGCGGCACGGAGTATTTCCAGTACTGCACCGCAATCCCGGTAGCAGCGCTTCTTGCGCAATCGTGGAACATGGATCTGATCCAGAAATGCGGTGATATCGTCGGAAAAGAGATGGAAGAATTCCACATTTCCGTATGGCTGGCGCCTGGCATGAATATTCACAGAAATCCGCTTTGCGGAAGAAACTTCGAGTACTACTCGGAAGATCCGCTGGTGGCAGGTATGTGCGCCGCAGCCGATACCAGAGGAATCCAGTCCCATGCCGGAATCGGAACCAGTATCAAGCACTTTGCAGCCAACAACCAGGAAGATAACCGTATGTATGTCAATGAGCACATCAGCGAACGTGCAATGCGTGAAATCTATCTGAAGGGCTTTGAAATCGCAGTCAAGACGGCACAGCCGATGACGATTATGTCTTCCTACAACCTGGTAAACGGTGTGCATACTGCCAACAGCCACGACCTTCTGACCGCAGCAGCAAGAGATGAGTGGGGCTTCGCAGGCTATGTCATGACCGACTGGGGAACCTCAGAGGACATGAGCGGATTGTTCGCTTACAAATATAACCTGAAATACGGACATTCCACTTCAAGAGAGTGTGTTCTTGCAGGAAACGATCTGCAGATGCCTGGCCAGCAAGGAAACCGTCAGGAAATTGTAGCATCTGTTGCAGACGGAACTCTGCCGATTGGACAGCTTCAGACCTGTGCATACCGCATTCTGAATGTTGTTCTGCAGTCCCTCGCATATGATGACTGCAAACCATACGGTGATCAGTTCGAACTCGAAGAGGCAGTTACCGTTACAAAAGCATAAAAACTAATAAATATAGAAGCAGCCCTGCAGACCTTTACCATAAGGCTTTGCGGGGCTGCTTTTTATACGGTCAAAGGGTCAAGGTCTATGCTTGCAAGAGGCAAACGATTTCCGCGATCCGCAAGCCCCGCTTTGTGGTACAAAATGTAAAAAGCTCACGAAAGAACTGTAAAACTGGAGAAAAATACAGAATAAAATCGGTAAAAAAATAAAAAATAGTGAAAAATGCACAAAAAGATTGTCCATAGAGAAAATAGTGTGTTATAATGAATGCATCTATTAAAACAGGGGGATAGATTATGGCAAAAGAAATGATAGCAATGCTTCTTGCCGGAGGTCAGGGATCTCGCCTTTATGCGCTGACCGAGAAGCTTGCAAAACCGGCAGTTCCATTTGGCGGAAAATATAGAATCATCGATTTCCCACTTTCTAACTGCGTAAATTCCGGAATTGATACCGTAGGTATTCTGACACAGTATCAGCCAATGGTGTTAAATGAGTACATAGGAAACGGCCAGCCGTGGGATCTGGACCGCCTCCATGGAGGTGTTCACGTGCTGCCTCCTTATCAGAAAGCCTCAGGTTCTGACTGGTATAAAGGAACTGCAAATGCCATCTACCAGAACATTCCATTCATCGAGAGCTACGATCCGGAGTACGTCATCATCCTTTCCGGAGACCAGATCTGCAAACAGGACTACAGCGATTTCCTCCGCTTCCATAAGGAAAAGGGCGCAGAATTCAGCGTTGCGGTTATGGAAGTGCCGTGGGAGGAGGCATCCCGTTTCGGACTTATGGTAGCAGATGAAAATGACAAAATCACCGAGTTCCAGGAAAAACCAAAACAGCCGAAATCCAATCTGGCATCCATGGGTATCTACATTTTCAACTGGGATATCCTGAAAAAATATCTGATTGAGGACGAGGCAGACCCGAATTCTTCGAACGATTTCGGAAACAACATCATCCCGAATCTTTTAAAAGACGGACGCAATATGTACGCTTATCATTTCAGCGGATACTGGAAAGATGTAGGAACCATCTCCTCTTTGTGGGAGGCAAATATGGAAATCCTCGATCCGGAACACAGCGGAATCAACCTGTTTGACAATAACTGGAAGATTTACAGCCGAAACAGCGGAAAAACAGGCCATAAGATCACCGAAACCGCTGTTGTGGAAAACTGTATGATCACCGATGGCTGCCGTATTGCAGGTCATGTCAAACATTCGATTCTGTTCTCCGGTGTAAAGGTTGCAGAGGGCGCAGAAGTAGAAGATGCCGTTATCATGGGAGGAACCGTGATCGAATCCGGAGCAGTCGTGAAACACTGTATCGTTGCGGAAAACGTTGTGATTGGCCAGAATGCCGTGGTAGGAGAAATGCCGCATGACGGTGAAAAAGGTGTTGCCACCATCGGATCCGGAATCCATATCGGTGAGCGTGCCAAAGTAGGACCAAATGCAATGGTAAATGCAAATGTAAAGGATGGTGAAGAAGAATGGTAAACGCAAATGCAGATGCACTGGGCATCATTTTCCCAAACAGTTATGATGAGCAGGTACCGGATCTGGTAAACGAGCGTCTGATGGCCTCCATTCCTTTTGCCAGCCGTTACCGCATGGTGGACTTTATTTTATCCAGCATGGTAAACTGCGGAATCGGAAATGTATCCATTATCGTCCGCAAAAATTACCATTCGCTGATGGATCATCTCGGCTCCGGACGTGAGTGGGATCTCGCCAGAAAAAAAGGCGGCTTAAACATTGTTCCGCCTTATTCCGAGAAGAAAATTCAGGTGTATTCCGGAAGAGTGGAAGCACTGGCAAATGTTCTCGATTTTCTGAAATGGCAGAAAGAAAAATATGTTGTTATGGCAGACACCAACATTGCCTGCAATTTTGATTTCAAAGAGATGCTGAATCAGCATATCGAAAGCGGCGCAGATGTTACTGCAGCTTATACCAAGCAGCCGATTCCGGAAGGCGTCAGAAGCTCTTACGAGAAAACCAATTATCTGCACTACACATTCTCCATGGCAGGACAGAAGATCAGCAAGATCTTTGTAAACTCGGAGGAAAACGGAGTACAGAATGTATCGATGAATATCTACGTGATGGAGCGTCAGCTTCTGATCGACGAAATCAAAAAAGGCTTTGTCCTTGGAAATAAATTCTTTGAGCGTGATGTCCTGGCACCGCAAACGGAGAAACTGAACATTCAGGGATATGAGTTTACCGGTTATCAGGCAAGAATCGACGATATGAAGAGTTATTTCGATGAGAACATGAAGCTCTTAAAAGATGAGAATCTCGATAGTCTCTTCTCCGGCAACCCGATCTATACCAAAGTCCGCGACGACAATCCGACCCGTTATATCAACGGATCAAAAGCGAAAAACGTGATGGTAGCAGACGGCTGTGTGATCGAAGGCGAAATCGAAAACAGCATTTTGTTCCGTGGTGTCAAGGTAGCCAAGGGAGCAAAAGTAAAGAACTGCATTCTGATGCAGGATACCGTGATTGAAGCAGGCGCTGAGATTGAGTACGTTGTTTCTGATAAATACGTTACGGTATCTGAAGGAAAACAGCTCAAAGGAACCGATTCCTTCCCGGTATTTATTGCGAAGGATCAGGTTGTATAAAGAAAAGAATAGAATGAAATAGAAATACCGACTGCCAATGTAGAATATATCAATATTGATGGGCAGTCGGTATTTTTTGGAAAAATTCAGAGAAAAATAGTAGATTGAGTAATGCATCTGTGATATGGTAATAAAACAAAACAGTGACAGCCTAAGGAAGGGAAGATTCTTACCATAAAAATTCCCGGTTGTACAGCTTATGGTTACAGTACAGTCTGTTTTCAGGCTTTTACATCCGGCAGCTGATACTGTTTTTTCAGCTCTTTATATTCTGCCTCAAATTCTTCTTCTTTCTTCAATGCATGCAGATATTCATGTGTATCGAACGATCCGCTGTGGATCTGGCTGACGCAGACGGCGATGTTGGAGCAGTGGTCGGAGATTCGCTCGAAATCGGTCATGACGTCGGATAAGATGAAGCCAAGCTCGATCGTGCATTTTCCACTCTGGAGCCGTTCGATGTGGTGGTTCTTCAGGCTGGAATTCAGGCTGTCAATCACCTGCTCGAGTGGTTCCACTTCATTTGCTTTTTTTACATCCTCATTGTTGAAAACGGAGAAGGTCAGGCTGACAATATCTTTGACTGCTTTTCCATAAACAGCAAGCTCTGCGGCTCCGTCAGAAGAGAACTGCAGGTTCTTGTCATGCATCTCTCTTGCAGCTTTCATGATGTTGACGGTGTGATCGGAAATTCGTTCGAAATCGCCGATGCAGTGCAGAATCATGGAAAGTGTCTGGCTGTCCTTCGGGGAAAGCTTTTCGCTGGAAAGCTTCACCAGATATGTGCCGAGGGCATCTTCAAAATGATCCACCTTTTTCTCAAGAATATCTACATTTTCCGCATCCGCCTCGTTGTAGGAGGCCATCAGGTCAACAGAAGTAACAAGGCCGGTTTCGGTCAGCTCTGCCATTTTTGCGGCTGCAACTTTACACTGCTGCAGAGCAAAAGCCGGGCTGTCGAGAAAACGGGTATCGAGCATCTGAACAGCTTCGTCTGCTTTTTCTTCCGGTCCGTCCGGAATGGTCAGTTTCGCAAGTTTGACCAGTCTGTCTGCAAACGGAAACAGGATCAGTGTTGCAAAAATATTGAAGCCGGAGTGAACGATTGCGATGCCGGCTGCATTTGCGGAGGTTTCCAAAAATGGAAAATGTACAAAGGCATTGATTCCATAGAAGAGAACCAGGAAAATAACAGTACCGATGATGTTAAAATAAAGGTGAACCATTGCGGTACGGCGTGCATTGCGGCTTGTACCGATGGAGGAGAGCAATGCGGTGATACACGTACCGATATTCTGTCCCATAATGATCGGAATGGCCACGGCGTAGCTGACGGAACCAGTTGCGCAGAGTGCCTGAAGAATACCGACAGAAGCAGAGGAACTCTGGATCACGGCGGTCAGAATGGTTCCGGCGAGAACACCGAGCACCGGAATTGAGAATTTTACGAGAAGTCCCGTGAATTCCGGTACATCTGCAAGCGGTGATACAGCGCTGCTCATGGTGTGCATACCAAACATCAGAATGGAAAAACCGGTTAACAGGGTACCGACATTTTTCTTTTTATCGCTCTTTGCCAGCATCAGCATAAAAACGCCGATGATTGCAAGAATGGGGGAAAAGGACGACGGGTTCAGCATTTTAATGAACACATTGTCGCCCTGAATGCCGGTAAGACTTAAGATCCAGGAAGTGATGGTGGTACCGATATTGGCGCCCATGATGATGCCGACTGCCTGGTTCAGCTTCATGATGCCGGAGTTTACGAATCCGACAACCATAACAGTAGTTGCAGAAGAGGACTGGATAACTGCGGTAACACCGGCACCTAAAAGAACTGCCATAATCCGCTTTGATGTCAGCTTTTCCAGCAGGTATTCCAGTTTACCGCCGGAAAGTTTGGTCAGGCCATCGCCCATGGCACTCATGCCGTATAAGAACATGGCAAGGCCACCGACAAAGGATAACACTCCAAAAATGTCCATAATTTCTCCCTTTACGTAATTTTCTTTTTCTTTTCGTGGTTTTAACAATAGATACACGTTTTGCAGGTCTTACTCGAGAAAAAACCTACATTTAGAAGATAACACATCTAAAAACAGTTTTGTGTTAAATGTATGTAAAGTTTGTAAAACGGTCAAAACAACTCAAAATCCGGTGCGGCACTGTTTTGTGCCGGTACCGGATCGTTTCTCGATTCCTTTGCATCCGAAAGAAGCTGCCACTCGCAGGATCTGCAGATGCGGGTAGTTTGGCTGAATATGATTTTCATAAGAAATCTTTTAACTTTTCCATGTTGTATTCTTCAAATTTTCGCAGCTTATCCATCAGATCCCGGATTTTGGGATCCGCGTCCTCATACTGGCGGTACTTCTGGATTGCCTCGACGATGCCCATGCTGCTTCCGGTAATCAGCATGCTGGCAATGTGTGAGACGGACGGATCCGTCATAGTCTGCAGGTTTATCATAAAATACGTGCGTGCTTTTTCCATTATGCCAAGGCCTTTTTCATCGTAGCCGTGTTCATTCAGCAGCTCCTTTGCCGCCTGATGAAATTCCTCATAGCCCTGAAACTGGGTTTTCAGATGTTCTTTTAAGTCTTTGTCCTCAACGACTCCAATGAGCTGCCGGATCGTGTCGACACCCATCTGGGAGTTCTGGTAAATAAAGTTTAAAAGCTCTGCATCTCCACTCATCGTGCATCTTCCTTTCTTGCTTTCTTTGGTGGTTTCATGAAAAAGTATTGCCGGAAATCGGGGCAAATATACCTGATTTTAATTGTAATTTTACAGGGGAAAAAGTATAATAAAAGCATCGGAAAAAGAGTACGAAAAAGCGGGAAAAACCGCAGAAAAACGGAAAGGAGAAGAAAAAAATATGCAGTTATTTTATACCCCGCAGCATGCCCGTGTCGGCGATGTGATTCCTTATTATGAAGATGGGAAATTCCACCTTTTTTATCTGAAAAACTGGAATCCATATTTCGGCAGCGACAGGAAAGACGGCTGGCATCTGCTAAACACAAAAGATATGGTGCATTACGGGCCGGAGACGGCGATTGGGATTCTGGGAGGAACGGGATCTGTCATCAAGGCAGATGGGATTTACCATTTATATTACTGCGTCTTTGAACAGAATCCGCAGCGGCAGTACGTCTGCCACGCGACGAGCCGTGATCTGGACAGTTGGACGAAACACGAAGAAGAAACATTCGGACCGGACGAAACGATCTATCTGCCGACCGACTGGCGCGATCCATACGTGTTCTGGAATGAGGAAGAAAACTGCTGGTGGATGCTGCTGTGCGCGCAGAGCCAGGGAAAAACAGGCCGCCGCGGCTGTGTAGGCTTATGTAAATCTGCCGATCTTCACCACTGGGAGTGCTGTGAGCCGCTGTATGCACCACATGCGAGCATGTCGGCATACGAATGCCCGGATATGTTTTACGAAAACGGCTGGTGGTATCTGATCTTTTCGCAGTTCACAGACCGTTTCCAGACCATTTACCGCATGAGCCGTTCCTGCCATGGACCATGGAAACGCCCGAAAACAGATTCCTTTGACGGTCGTGCGTTCTACGCGGCAAAAAGCTGCGGGGATGGAAACCACCGGTATCTGTTCGGCTGGAATCCGACAAGGACACAGAACACCTGGAATTTCGACCCGGATCCGAACCACGAGGGATACGATTACAAAACATATGACTGGGGCGGTACGCTGATTCCGCATGAAATTTATGCACGGGAGGACGGCACACTGGCGGTAAGACCAAATCCGGCGCTGAAAGAGGTTCTGACCATTCAAAATGACGTAAAGTGGGCACCGATGAACGGCGCGTGGGAGATTGGTGAAACATCTGCCGTTGTTGATACGCCGTATGCTTATGCGTCTGCACTCAGTGAAAACGATGTTCCGCATCAGGGCTGTCTGGCATTTGATTTCACGTTTTCGGAAGGAACAGAGCGTTTTGCCGTGGCACTGCAGGTGGATGAGGAGTTTGCGAGAGGCTACTATTTCTACTTAGATCCGAAGCGGCAGCGTCTGGAGTACAAGAGCGCAATCCGTATGCATGAGCAGGGCGGATGGACGTTCCAGTACGATGTCGAGCTGGAGCGGCCGCTGGAACTGATTCCGGGGAAAACGTATTCCATGGAAATTTATATCGATGAGTCTGTGATGGAAGTCTATGTGGGCGGAACAACGGCTCTCAGTGTGCGCGCGTATGACTTGCACGACCGGAAGTTTGGTCTTGCTGTATCTGACGGAAAGGTGCGCTTTGAAAATATTCAATTGACAACGATGGGAGGGTGAGCGGATGAGTCTTTATTTTCGACCGGAAAAGGCAGTGCTGGGTGATGTGATCCCCTATTATGACAATGGTGTTTTTAAACCGTTTTATCTTCGCAATTACCGTGCGAACCGGGATGAACAGCATCAGGACAGCTGGGTGATGCTGAGCACGACAGATCATATTCATTATACGGAGCATGATACAAAAATTGTGGGCGGCACGGGTTCTGTGATCAAAGTGGATGGTCTGTATCACATGTTTTACTGTACCTTTCAGAAGTTGCCGGAGAAGAACTACATGAATCACGCCGTCAGCACCGATCTGGATGTGTGGACGGAAATCCCGGAGGACCGCTTCGCATCGGATGATGTGATCTATGAGCCGATCCACTGGAGGGATCCGTTTGTTTTCTGGAGTGAGGAGGAAAACTGCTGGTGGATGATTTTTGCGGCGCAGAAAAAAGGAAAAACGACGAGGAGAGGCTGTGTGGGTCTGTGCAAATCGAAGGATCTGCATCACTGGGACTATTGCGAGCCGTTCTATGCTCCGATGAATGCACAGTGTGCGTTTGAGTGCCCTGACTTTTTCCGGATGGGAGACTGGTATTATCTCGTCTTTTCTTCGTATGCGGACCGCTATCAGACGATGTACCGGAAGAGCAGAAGTCCGTATGGACCGTGGCAGACGCCGGAAATTGATACGTTCGACACGCGTGCTTTTTATGCGGCAAAGACGGGAAGTGATGGCGTTCACCGATACGTTTACGGCTGGAATCCGACAAGAGAAGTCAACGAGCACAATTTTGATCCGCCGGGATATCCCGGAAAAGACTGCAATACCTGGGACTGGGGAGGAAGTCTGGTGGTGCATGAGCTGTGGCAGGATGAGAATGGCGACCTTTTTGTGAAGCCGATTCCGCAGGTGCTGGAAGCCGTGGGACGGGAAGAACCGCTTCAGATGCAGGCGCTGACAGGAGAGTGGAAGCTGGAAAAGGATCAGGCAGAGGTTGATACACCGTACGATTTTAGTGCGCTGCTGCTGAATCCGGTGGGGGAAACGAGCCGCCTTTCCTTTGACGTCGAGGTAGCCGGGGATAACCCGAGCATTGGAATTGCGGTACATGTCGGGGAAACATTTACAGTCGGTTATTATCTTCTGATTGATTTTGGACGCCGCCGGATCGAGTTTAAATCCGGAGTCCGCATGACAGAACGGGGCGGACAGATGTTCCCATATGAGGTGGAACTGGAACGGCCGCTGCCGATGTCGACAGGAAAAAGTTTTCACGTCGATGTGATTGCAGACGGTACGATTCTGGAAGCTTATGTGGATGGCAAAATTGCGCTTGGAACACGGATGTATGATCAGACGGGCGGATGCTTCGGGCTGTATGCATCGGATGGGAAAGCGGTATTTCGGGATATAAAAGTTTTTCACGCATGATAACCTTACTGCACACGCCGTCCGCATGCGGAATCCGGCGGAGGGTCTCTTTTGAGAGAGTTATTCATTTGGGAACTTTTGCTTGCAGTTTTGCCGGAGTGTGGTAAAGTAGTAGAGGAGTTATATGAATTTCAGCGGGGGACAGAAAATCGGATCTGTCATTCCGCGTTCAGAAAGAGGATAGAACATTATGCTGAAAAAAATTGGAAGAAATGATCCCTGCTGGTGCGGCAGCGGGAAGAAGTACAAAGACTGCCATCTGGCGCTGGATGAGAAAATCAATTCTTATAAATTAAAGGGATGGAAAATTCCGCCGAAGAAAATTATCAAAAGACCGGATCAGATCGATGGAATTCGTGAAAGCGGTCTTGTCAATATTGCAGTTCTGGATTATGTGGCCGAAAACATTCATGCAGGCATGAGTACGGAAGATATCGACCGTCTGGTCGCAGAAAAGACAAAAGAACTCGGCGGAATTGCAGCACCGCTGAATTATGAAGGATTTCCGAAGAGCGTGTGTACCTCCATCAACGATGCGGTATGCCATGGAATTCCGAATGAGGAGGAAATTCTGCAGGACGGAGACATCATCAACGTCGATGTTTCTACTATTTATAAGGGATATTTTTCCGACTCTTCTCGTATGTTCTGCATCGGTGAGGTAGACGAGGTTTCAAAGAAGCTGGTGGAAGATACGTTAAAAGCCGTACAGCTTGGACTCTCCGAAGTACGTCCGTTTAACCGGCTTGGCAATGTCGGCGCGGTAATCAATGAATTTGCCCAGAGCCAGGGCTATAAAGTTGTCCGTGACATCGGTGGCCATGGCGTCGGTCTGGAGTTCCATGAGGATCCGTTCGTCAGCTATGTCACAAGACGAGATACCGGAATGCTGCTCGTACCGGGTATGGTATTCACCATTGAGCCGATGATCAATCTCGGAACGGATGAGATCTTCATCGACTCCGACAACGACTGGACTGTCTACACTGAGGACGGCGCACCGTCAGCCCAGTGGGAGGTTACGGTTGCGGTAACAGAAGATGGATATGAAATTCTGGCATATTAATTGACGCATAGAAATACAAAAGCTGTGTCTGTGGAAGAAACTATTCTCCGGAGACACGGCTTTTTTCTAAAGAGAAAAGGGAGAAATATTATGCTGGATTTGGAACAGGAGATGAGCCGGTGCCGGGTCTGTCCGCGGAAGTGCGGAGCGGACCGGGAGCATGGAAAGACGGGATATTGTAAGGCGCCCTCCGGGGTTATGGCGGCGCGGGCTGCACTGCATTTCTGGGAGGAGCCGTGTATTTCCGGGACGACGGGGTCGGGGACGGTTTTCTTTTCCGGATGTAATCTGCGGTGTGTTTACTGTCAGAACCATCATATTGCGGAGATGGAGAGCGGAAAAGTGATTTCGATCGGGCGGCTTTCGGATATTTTTCTGGAGCTGCAGGCGCAGAATGCGAATAACATCAATCTCGTGACGCCGAGCCACTACGTGCTGCAGATCCGGGAAGCACTTCTTCTGGCGAAAGAGAAGGGACTTACCGTACCGATTGTCTATAACTGCGGTGGGTATGAGAGCGTGGAAGCCCTGCAGGCTCTGGATGGGCTGATCGATATTTACCTGACGGATTTTAAATATATGGTTCCCTCGCTTGCAAAAGCGTACTCGCGGGCAGAAGATTACCCGGAAACAGCAAAACGGGCGCTGGCGGAAATGGTGCGTCAGACGGGCAGGGCTGTATTCGATGAGAATGGTCTGATGAAAAAAGGTGTGATTGTGCGCCATTTATTGCTGCCCGGTGCTGTAAAAAATGCAAAAGCTGTGGTAAAATACGTCTATGAGACGTACGGCGATACCGTCTGGCTGAGCCTCATGAGCCAGTACACGCCGCTTCCGCAGGTGGAAAACATAAGTCCGCTGAACCGGAAAACGACAAAACGGGAGTATGAGCGTCTGCTGGACTATACGTTTTCCCTCGGCGTCACCAACGCCTTTTTACAGGAAGGCCCGGTGGCTGAGGAGAGTTTCATTCCGGAGTTTGATGGAAGAGGAATCTGACGTTATAGTTCACTCGTGCAAAAAGGAGCTGCGCAGCAGCAAAAAGCGCTGGAAGCGCGGTTTTGTGAATGCAAGCAAAACACATTTGTCTATGATTAGATATGACTAACTATATTGTTTTAAGGAGGAAAAACTTTTGAGCAACGCAGTTGTAACACTGAAAAAAGGAGAGGGCCGCGCCTTAAAGCAGGGCGGAGCCTGGATTTTTGATAATGAGATCGCTTCGATTTTAGGAGCATATGAAAACGGAGATATCGTGCTGGTGCGCGACTTCGACGGATATCCGATGGGACGAGGTTTTATCAACGAGCATTCCAAAATCCGCATCCGTATGATGACAAGAAATATCGACCAGGAAATCGATGAAGCATTTTTGAGAAAAAGAGTGCAGGATGCCTGGGAATACCGCAAAAAAGTGACAGACACATCAAGCTGCCGCCTGATCTTTGGCGAGGCAGACTTCCTGCCGGGACTCGTAGTGGATAAATTCTCCGATGTGCTGGTCGTTCAGTCACTGGCACTCGGTATCGACAAAATGAAAATGACGATTATCCGCCTGTTGGAGGAGGTTCTGGCAGCTGACGGGGTTAAGATCCGCGGCGTGTTTGAGCGAAGTGATGCAAAAGTGCGTGAGCAGGAGGGCATGGAGCGTGTGAAAGGATTTCTCTCCGAGCCGTTTGACACCAGCGTGGAAATCGTCGAGAATGGTGTCCACTATCTCGTCGATGTCAAGGACGGCCAGAAAACTGGTTTCTTCCTGGATCAGAAATACAACCGTCTGGCTGTGCAGAAGCTCTGCAAGGACGCGAGAGTGCTCGACTGCTTTACCCATACCGGATCGTTTGCACTGAATGCGGCATATGCAGGAGCAAAGGAAGTTATCGGCGTTGATGCATCAGAGCTCGGCGTAGAGCAGGCACGGAAAAACGCATCCTTAAATGGTCTGGAAAACGTAGCATCTTTCGTGTGCGAGGATGTCTTTGAACTGTTGCCGCGTCTTGAAAAAGAGGGAGAAAAATTCGACGTCGTTATCCTTGACCCGCCGGCCTTCACAAAATCAAGAAACTCCATCAAAAACGCAATCAAGGGATATCGTGAAATCAATCTGCGCGGCATGAAACTGGTCAAAGACGGCGGCTATCTGTGCACCTGTTCGTGTTCCCACTTTATGGACTACGAACTCTTTACAAAAACCATCAACCAGGCGGCTCACAACGTCCACAAACGTCTCCGTCAGGTAGAATACCGCACCCAGGCTCCGGATCACCCAATTCTGTGGGCGGCGGATGAGTCCTATTACCTGAAATTTTATATCTTCCAGGTTGTGGATGAAAAATAGAAATTCTTCCTCTGCCGGAAGCGCCGAAACGGAGAAGCGAAGTGTAAGAAATGAGAGGAATTGCCATATGATAGAACCAACACCCCATGCACAAAAGAAAAAGCACTCCCGCCAGATGGCCACAAGCTGTGAGTCGTGCGGCAATTTTGTGTATGATGATGATTATGAGTGCTACACCTGCGAGGTGGATCTCGATGAGGATGAGATGGCACGTTTTCTGCAGGATAAATTTTACAACTGTCCGTACTACCAGCTCGGCGACGAGTATCGGATTGTGCGGAAACAGATGTAGACAGGCAATGCGTCCGGTATACAAAGCTGCGGCGTTTGCGATAAAGTACATATATAAAAGAACAGGAGGATTTTTACCATGAACAACGAAGTATTAAATGCAATCAAAACAAGAAGAAGCATCCGCAAATACAAAGCGGAGCAGATTACCGATGAGCAGCTCGATGCAATTCTGGAGGCCGGAACGTATGCGGCAACCGGCATGGGAAAACAGTCGCCGGTGATTGTTGTGGTACAGAAACCGGAGCTGATTGCAAAGCTTTCGAAAATGAATGCGGCTGTTATGGGTACAACATCTGATCCGTTCTACGGCGCTCCGACCGTTCTGATCGTGCTTGCTGACCCGGAGCGCGGAACTTATGTGGAGGACGGCTCTCTTGTCATGGGAAATCTGATGCTGGCAGCACATGCCGTTGGTGTGGATTCCTGCTGGATCCATCGTGCAAAAGAAGAGTTCGCGAGCCCGGAGGGAAAAGCCCTCTTAAAAGAGTGGGGACTTTCCGAAAATTATGTTGGTATCGGCCACTGCATCCTCGGCTATCGCGACTGTGAGTACCCGGAGGCAAAAGAAAGAAAAGCAGATTATATTGTAAGAGTATAATCATCTGCGAAAACGGCTCCGGGAGCGGCTGTGCGTTGAAAACATCCGCCCGGAGTCTATATTTTTAACCGAATCAAGCAAGTAGCGAAGCGGATTGCGAATATCCGCTTTGCTAGAGACAACAGAGGAACAGCCATGTATCGAATTATGATTGTAGAAGATGATGAAGTCATCGCCCGCGCCGTGCAGCAGAGCCTGGTTTCCTGGGGCATGGATGCGTTCTGCGTACAGGATTTTTCCGGCGTTCTCGCCGAATTTGCCGTGAAAAATCCGCAATTAGTGCTGATGGACATTCATCTTCCCTTTTTTAACGGATTTCACTGGTGCCAGGAGATTCGAAAAGTCTCTAAAGTGCCGGTAATTTTTCTTTCTTCTGCATCGGACAACATGAACATCATTATGGCCGTTAATATGGGCGGCGATGACTTTATCGCGAAGCCGTTTGATTTAAGTGTCCTGACCGCCAAAGTCCAGGCGATGCTCCGCCGCACCTACGAATTTGCCGGAGAAACGAATTTCCTCGAGCACCGCGGTGCCATGCTCGATACGGGAAGTGGTGTGCTGAATTACCGGGGAAAGCGGATTGAGCTGACAAAAAATGAGTGGCGTATTCTGCAGTCCCTTCTCGAAAATAAAGGAAAAGCCGTCAGCCGCGATATGCTGATGATGCATCTGTGGGAGTCGGATAGCTTTATAGATGACAACACGCTGACCGTCAACGTCACGCGCCTGCGGAAAAAACTGGAGGAGGCAGGACTTACAGACTTTATCCAGACGAAAAAGGGTGTCGGCTACCTGATCGCATGACGGAAGCAGAACAGGAGAAAAAGGATGGAACAACAGAAAGAGGGAATCCGGCAGGAGTTTATGCTTCTTAACTGGTATTTGAAAGAGCATCTTGCATCGGCCGTGCGGATTGCCGCTTTTATAGGAGTATTTTCACTCCTCTGTTTTCTGCGCAATGTGCCGCAGGATGTCACCGTTTATATGATCGTGCTGATGGCTGCTGTCGGAGCCGCAGGTTTTTGCTTTCATTATGGGAAGTACCGGAAACATCATCTGGTCTTAGCACTCCTTGCCGCCGAACCGCAGGGCAAAACAGAAGCGCTTCCGGAGGCGGACGGGCTTCTGGCGCGGGATTACCAGCAGATCATCACATCCTACGAGCGGCAGTTTCAGGAAGAACAGATTAAGATGGAGCAGAAATACCGCGATATGATGGAGTATTACACGATGTGGACCCATCAGATCAAAACGCCGATTGCGGCGATGCGGCTGCTTCTGCAGGAGGAGGATACGCCGCTTTCGCGTGAAATGCAGAGCGAACTTTTCCAGACAGAGCAGTATGTGCAGATGGCGCTGCAGTACCTGCGCATGGAAAAAATGACATCGGATCTTGTCTTTGCAAGGTACGATTTGGATGCGCTGATCCGCCAGGCTGTGCGGAAATATGCCCCGCTTTTTATCCGCCGGAAAATTATCCTTTCCTACGAGCCGGTGCACTGCGAGGTGCTGACAGATGAAAAATGGCTCGTCTTTGTGCTGGAGCAGATTCTGTCAAATGCGCTGAAATACACGAAAAGTGGCAGCATTCACATCTATCTGTCACCAAATGCACCAAAAATGCTGGTGATTGAGGACACCGGCATCGGCATTGCGCCGGAGGATCTGCCGCGGATTTTCGAAAAAGGCTACACGGGCTGCAACGGCCGCGCAGACAAGCGGTCAACAGGCATCGGACTGTATCTGTGCCGCCAGATCATGGAGAAACTTTCGCATACCATCCGCATCGAGTCGGAGATGGGAGTGGGAACGAAGGTGTATCTTGGGCTGGATACCGTATCCCTGTAGTACATAGAGAGCTTCGCCGGGAATCTTACAGAAATGTAAGGTTGCCGGTCTTTTTGTAAGATGATCCTAAGGCAGAAGAGGGCGCTGACGGGTATAATAAGCCTTGTCAATTAAGAAAACAGTTCAGACAGAAAGGAAAATGTGACATGGCAATTCTGGAAGTAGAACATCTGAAAAAAACATATACCACGCGCCTTGGTAGCAACCGGGTGGAAGCGTTGAAAGACGTTAATTTTACAGTGGAACGGGGCGAATTTGTTGCAATCATGGGTGAATCGGGAAGCGGAAAAACGACGCTTCTGAACCTGCTCGCAGCACTAGACAAGCCAACCGGCGGACAGGTGCGGTTAAATGGAAAAAATCTCGGCGAATTAAAAGAGAAGGAGATTGCCGGATTCCGCCGCGAAAACTTAGGTTTCGTGTTCCAGGACTTCAACCTGCTCGATACCTTTTCTCTGCGTGACAACATTTATCTGCCGCTCGTGCTGGAAGGAAAAAAATACGAGGAGATGAGTCTTCGGGCAGAGCCGATTGCGAAAAAACTCGGCATCACCCAGATCCTCAATAAATACCCATATGAGGTGTCCGGCGGACAGAAGCAGCGTACAGCCGTTGCGCGTGCGCTGATTACCAATCCGGAGCTGGTTCTTGCGGATGAGCCTTCCGGCGCGCTCGATTCCCATGCAGCGGATGGCCTCATGAAACTGTTCGGGGAGATCAACGAGGAGGGCCAGACGATTGTTATGGTAACGCACAGTGTGAAGGCGGCCTGCTCGGCGAAGCGTGTGCTGTTCATCAAGGACGGCGAGGTCTTCCACCAGTTGTATCGCGGTTCTTTAGGGCGCGATGAGATGTATCAGAAGATCTCCGATACGCTGACAATTCTTGCGACGGGTGGTGAACGGGATGAATAATCTGCTGTATGCCAGAATGGCAAAAACAAATTTGAGCAAAAACCGTCAGAATATTCTTCCGTATCTGCTGTCATGCATCGGCACAGTGGTGATGTTTTTTATCATGGATACACTGGCGCAGGGAAGTGGCTTTGATTCTATGATCGGAAAAGATACGATCCTGACAGTGATGGGGATGGGAACCTATATCATTGGCCTGTTCGCGGTGATTTTTCTGATCTACAGCAACAGTTTTCTGGTAAAAAGAAGAAAAAAAGAGTTCGGTCTGTTCCAGATTCTCGGCATGGAGAAAAAGCATCTGGCGAAGATCCTCTTTTTTGAGAGTCTGTATCTGTGGGCGGCATCGCTTGGAAGCGGTATTCTGCTCGGTGTGTTGCTGTACCGCCTGCTGTTTCTGGTGCTGATGAAGCTGACCGGACTGAACGGAACAATTGGTTTTGTGTTCAGTGCAAAAGCCGTGGGAAGTACGATGCTGCTGTTCGGCCTGACTTTTGTGATCAATTTTCTCTTAAGCCTTCGCCAGATCCACGTCTCACAGCCGGTCGAACTGCTGCACGGCGGCGCGCAGGGTGAGCGGGAACCGAAAACGAAGCTTTTGACGGCGGTTCTTGGATTCATGCTTCTTGGTGTTGGCTATTATCTGGCTCAGACCAGCCAATCCTCGATGGACGCACTTGATAAGTTTTTTATTGCAATCGCTTTGGTTATGGTGGGAACGTACTGCCTGTTTTCCGCTGGAAGTATTGCATTTTTGAAAATTCTGAAGAAAAACAAGAATTACTATTACCAGACACGCCATTTTACAAGCATTTCGGGCATGCTGTACCGCATGAAGCAAAATGCGGTCGGTCTTGCGAATATCTGTATTCTGTCAACGGGTGTGCTTCTGGTTATCTCCATCAGCACATGTTTGTGGACGGGGATTGAGGAGGTTACCTATACGCGGTTTCCACATCAGATTTCGATCGAAGCAAATACTGGCGTGAGCGGCATTATGAAGACGGTGGAACCGGTCAGTCAGAAGATGATAGAGGAAGTGAAAACTGGGATTGATCAGCATCTGGAAGAAAAGCAGCTCAGAAAAAAGTATGAAAGTGATCAGAGATACTATGTTATGCTTGCTGTTGTAGATAGAAACAAAGTAGAAAAAACACAGTCAGATGATGCTGCGGCGAGCACACTGATAAAAATCATGGAAGAGTCGGAGTACAATCAGGTAACCGGCGAACAGGTAGAGCTGGAACCAGGGCAGGCTCTGGTTTTTCAGGCAAAACAGAAAAATTATGGATATGACACGATTGAACTGGGAAATCAGACGTATGAAGTAAAAAAATGGAATACCGATAAGAAATCGTACATTCTGGATGAGAAGACGCAGGTGTATGAGACAATGACGGTGGTGACGCGGAACAAGGAAGCAAAGGAAGCGTATGCAGCTGTGCAGGGAAAGGAGCCAGAAGGATACAGTTGGGAATATGCTCTGGATCTTATCGGGGATGCCGGCGAACAGATCACTGTTGGAGATGAGATTGAGACGATACTGACGGAATCATCTTTTAACGGATGGGTGGAAGTGCGCGAAAAAGAGCGCAATACGGTTTACAGTCTGTATGGTTCACTTCTGTTTTTAGGTGTTTTCGTCGGTGCGCTGTTTTTGATGGGTGCCGTTATGATTATCTATTACAAGCAGGTTTCAGAAGGCTTCGACGACCGAAAACGGTTCCAGATTATGCAGAAGGTCGGCATGAGCCGCAAAGAAATCCGTCAGACGATTCAGTCACAGGTGGTAACGGTCTTTTTCCTGCCGCTCGCGGTGGCCGTGGTGCATACAATGGTAGCGTTTCCATTGACCAAGCGTATCATGGCAATGCTGAATTTCCCGGACAGCAATCTGTTCCTGGTTGCAACAGCGATTACGATTGCGGCGTTTGCCGTGGTTTACCTGATCGTCTATGTGCTGACGGCGCGGACGTATTACAAAATTGTAGAATAAGAAGATGTACTTTTTTTAATACATCGAAGCGTCTTTGAAAAAAACTTAACAAAAAAATAATAAGAAAAAGACATCCGGCGCAGACGGAAAATCTGTGGAGGATGTCTTTTTTGCTGTTCTATTTATAAATGCCGTTGACGGTAACTTTGAAAAGAGCTTCCTTTCCGTTGAGTTCGTCTTTTCCATAGTCTTCCGGGAAAGTGACGGTTACATCTACGCTGTCGCCCGGGTGATGGCCGATGAGCTGTTCTTCAAAGTCATCGATGTAAGTATGAGAACCGATCACAAGATCAGCGCCGTTTCCTTTTGTGTTTCCACCTTCAAATTCCACGCCGTCAATGGAGCCGACATAGTCGATATTGACGGTATCACCGTCCTCGATGGTAAGGGAAGTGTCGGTCTGCAAAGAGGCAGAAGCCGAAGTGGAGGCTGATGAGGAGGCTGCGGTATCCTCCGAGGCACTTTTGACAGAGAGTCGTTTGGAATCGAGTACGCTGGCGATAATAAGGCCGACGATCACAACGACAATCAGAGCTGGTCCGGCCCAGCTCCAGATCTTTTTGTAATGCGCTACTTTCGCTTCGTGCTCCCGCTCTTTGGCACGCCGTTCCTTGGCAGCTTTTCTGTTTTCTTTGTTCATAAAAAGGATCTCCTTTGCGCTTTTACGACTGCAATCGTATTTTATAATATCAAGTATATCATAAAAATATGGTAAAAGTGTGAAAAAAATAACACGATCCAACATTGTCAATGCTCAAAAATGACGATATAATGAGTGCAAGTGAGTCAAATGAAAATTTATTTTCAGTTGACGAACGACGAATGTTGCTTACGCGATAGCGTAAGATTGAGTGCAAGTGAGCCAAATGAAAATTTATTTTCAGTTGGCGAACGACGAATGTCGCTTACGCGGTAGCGTAAGATTGAGTGCAAGTGAGAAAACGCGGCGAGTAAGGGAGTGGATAAAATGGATGACTGGAGTAGTTTCAGAACGACGACATCCGAACAGCAGCGCCTCCGGGCTGCACTTTCCGGCTTTTGTGAATCGCAGGATCTTCCGGAAGAACAGCGAGCCGCATATACCGCATACCTGCGGAAACGCATCCGTTCCGCTGTAGAAACGCTGATCCGTGAAGATAACTTTTCACGGCTGGAAACGCTTCTGCAGACCGGATGGCTGTCCGATGCAGACCGAAAACGTTTTCTCAATCTTGCCGCCGACCAGCAGAAATGGCAGGCCTTCCGCATTCTCCTGAACCGGAACTCACAGGATCCGATGCAGGAGAATACGGAAAGCAGAAAAACAGAAGCTGTGGTTCAAAAAGAAAAGCCCACAAAAGAAAAAGAAGCACTGGCGCTCCGGCTTTTCGAAGAAGCCCGCAAAAACCTCTGCTGGCTGTACCCGGAACTTGGTGAAGCGATTCTCTTTTTTCGTCATCAGCCGTCCGACAGGACAAAAGCCATCACATCCGACGGTCATACGATATATTTTAACTCCGATTTTGTACTCCGCATGTGTGCCGAAAATTCATCGTTCCTCAAGGAAGGCTATCAGCACCTGCTGCTGGAATGCATCCGCCGGTTTGGGAAAGAAACACCGGAGCCGGAAAAAAAAGAACAGCCCCCGGTTTCATGGCTGATGCCGGAAAAAGAAAAACAGTCTCCGGTTTCATGGCTGGTGCCGGGAAAAGAGCCGGAACTTATCGAGTCTTTTCAACCAGTCTGGAAACGTGCTGCCCGCAAGTTGGCGGAAAACTACGGCACCGGCGGCCTGCGGCGAGGCCAGAAACGCGGTGGAAAAAAAGAAACTCTGTCCGAGATCGAAAAAAGAGCGTACGATTACCGCCGCTTTCTGAAACGTTTTACCGTTACCCGTGAGGAGATGGAACTGGATCTCGACAGTTTTGACCCAGTTGCCTACCATTACGGCCTGGAGCACTACGGCAGTCTCCCTTTCATCGAGCCGCCGGAGACGCGCGAGGGAAACCGTCTCGAAGAGCTGGTTATCGCGATCGACACATCCGGTTCGTGCAAAAAAGAAATCGTAGCAAAATTTCTCGGTGAGACGCGCAGCATTCTTGAAGAAAAAGAAAACTTCTTTTCTCGATGGAACGTCTGCCTGATCCAGTGCGACAGCTTCGTGCAGGATGTCACGATGATCCATTCACCGAAAGAATGGGAAGCTTACCGTGAAACAATTACCATCAAGGGCCGAGGCGGAACCGATTTCCGTCCTGTCTTTCAGAAAGTGGAAGAGTTGCGGAAACAGCATGTATTCCGAAACTTAAAAGCGTTGATCTATTTTACCGACGGCGACGGAATTTATCCGGAGCGAAAGCCAGATTACGAGACGGCGTTCGTCTTTGTCAGACAGACCGAAAAAATGAATCTTGTCCCCAAATGGGCAAAAAAACTGCTGACAGAAGAATGTACTCTTTGAACACAACTGACAAAAAAGCATCTCGCAAAATCAAACACAGAAAGATTTCGAGAGTACATAAAGAGTGCACAAGATAAGAGAGAACATATGAACATACAAGAAGCAAAAGAGACAATTGAAAAAGCCCTGCGCGCATACTTTGCAAGAGATGAAATTGGTTTTCCACTGGTTCCCCTCCGGCAGCAGCGTCCCATTCTTCTGATCGGCCCGCCGGGCATCGGAAAAACGGCAATTATGGAGCAGATCGCAGAAGAGTGCAGTGTGGGGCTTGTCGCCTACACGATGACACACCATACGCGTCAGAGTGCCATGGGCCTTCCGGAGATCTGCACACGTGGAATCGAAGGGAAAATGGTACATACAACGGAATACACGATGAGCGAGATCATCGCCTCGATCTATGACTGCATGGAGCAGACCGGAAAGAAGCGGGGTATCCTCTTTCTCGATGAAATTAACTGCGTCTCCGAGACCCTCGCTCCGGTAATGCTGCAGCTTTTGCAGGACAAAAAATTCGGCAATCAGCACATCCCGGATGACTGGCTGATCGTGGCCGCCGGAAATCCGCCGGAATATAATAAATCTGTGCGGGAATTTGATGTGGCAACGCTTGACCGTGTGCGGAAGATCGAGGTGCTTCCCGAGCTTTCCGTCTGGCTCTCCTACGCAGAGAAAAATCAGATCCACAGCGCCGTGACAACGTACCTTATGGCACACAGTGACCATTTTTATTCTGTTTCGCAGGAAGCGGATGAGAAGCGATTTGTGACAGCACGCGGCTGGGAGGATTTGTCGGCAGTGCTGAAAAGTTATGAAATCCTGCATTTTCCGGTCGACGAAGCACTGATCGGACAATATTTGCAGGAAGAAAAGACGGCGGAGGAATTCAGCTCGTACTACAGGATTTACGAAAAATATGGACAGGATTACGGTGTAGAGGAGATTCTGACCGGTGCATTTTCCGGAAAAATCATGGCAGAAAAACAGAAGATGGCGGCAAATGGTTCCGCAGAAGAGCGATCTGTACTGTTGTCTCTGTTTCATGCGGCACTTCAGAAAGAGGCATCCGCCTGCCAGAAGCAGGAGCACACGGCAAAGGAGTTCTCCGAATGCTTTCGTCAGTTTACCGGGCTTTGCAGGCAGAAAAAAGATGAGACATACGCATCCTGGCTACAACAGAAAGAGCAGGGATTTGCAGTGTGCAAACAGCAGGGGCTGCTGAAAAAGGACGAGGAAGAAACGAATGCGCGGGTCTTGAAAAAGTTAAAAAAACTCGAGGAGACCGCTAAAAAATGTCGCAAAACCGATTCGGATCAGATGAAAGAGCTTTTTGAAACGGTATGTGAACTGGAACAGGAAAAAGTGGAGAAGGAAGTAAAGGATGTGAAACTGCAGATCCGCCGTGCCGCTGAATTTTTACAGAACAGCTTTCCGGGCGGAGCAGAAGTGGTGCTGTTTGAAGCAAATCTGGCGCGAAGTCCAGCGTTACGGAGCTTTTTGATTGAGAAAAGCATGGATGCCAAATGATAAGCTGCCACTTTGGAAAGAAGAAAATGGTTCTGAAAAGCCCATCTCTGGAGAAAAATGATTTGAAAGGAAGAGGAAGAACAGGACAGAGGAAGGAAGAAAAAGATGAATTATAAAATGATCCTGCAGTACGATGGCACGCGCTATAACGGCTGGCAGAAGCAGGGAAATACGGACAACACGATTCAGGGCAAGCTCGAAACGCTGTTGTCCAGGATCGCAGGAGAGCCGGTGGAGATCCACGGCGCGGGCAGAACCGATGCCGGCGTCCATGCGGCGGGACAGGTCGCAAATGCAAAGTTCCATACGGATCTATCCGATGAAGAACTTCTGCAGACAATCAACCATTATCTGCCGGAAGACATCGAAGTCACCAGCCTCGCGCGGATGCCTGAGCGCTTCCACAGCCGTCTGAATGCGGTGGACAAAACATACGAATACCGTATCGTGATCGATGGCAGAAAGCATGTTTTCGAGCGGAAATACGTGTATTTTCCGGAAGCACCGCTCGATGTGGAAAAAATGAAAGAAGCATCGAAAGCGTTTATCGGAACGTATGATTTCAGGAGCTTCTGTGCCAACAAACGTATGAAAAAATCGACAGTACGGACGATTACCGGAATTGATTTCTGCGAGAAAGACGGGATTCTTATCATTTCCTATACCGGAACCGGTTTTCTGTACCACATGGTGCGGATCCTGACCGGAACACTTGTGGAGGCCGGGATGGGAAAACGGGATATCGCATCAATGACGGAGCTTCTCAAAGCAAAAAATCGCGAAAGTGCGGGTTTTCTTGCACCGGCATGCGGACTCCTGTTAAAAGAAGTCCGATATGAATAACCGAAATAATCAGGGCAATGCATCAGCCTTTTTTGTATAAAAAACCGAAAAAAGGCTGTGAATTGATAAATGCAGCATAGAAAAGAGAAAGGATGAGGTGAAAAGCATGTTTCAGAAGAAAAGAAATACTTTTCATGGCGGCGTTCACCCGTACGAGGGAAAAGAGCTCTCTAAGGACAAACCGATTGTCAAAGCGCAGCCGGGCAACTTATTGTATTACGCAGTGTCACAGCACATCGGAGCGCCTGCTGTGCCGATCGTACAAAAAGGCGACCATGTAAAAGCGGGACAGAAAATCGCAGAAGCGGGAGGATTTGTTTCGGCTCCTGTTTACGCATCGGTTTCCGGCACGGTAAAAGGAATTGAGAAAAAAGTTTCCGCAGCCGGTTCCCCGGTAGACTGTATCGTTGTGGAGAACGACGGGTTGTATGAAAAAGAAACATTTGAGGAGTGCCCGCACTGGGAAAAACTCGACGCAGATACGATTCGGAACAAGATCAAAGAGGCCGGAATCGTGGGAATGGGAGGTGCAGGCTTCCCGACACACGTCAAAGTATCCCCGAAAGATCCGTCAGCGATTGACCACATTCTCGTCAATGGAGCAGAGTGTGAGCCGTATCTGACGAGCGACTATCGCAGAATGCTCGAAGAGCCGGAAAAGGTGATCGGAGGCTTAAAAATCATGCTGCATATGTTCCCGAAAGCAAAGGGAATTATCTGCATTGAGGACAACAAACCGGACTGTATCGCGAAATTTTGCGAGCTGGTGCTTCCGGGGGACAATATTGAGGTTCTGGAGCTTAAAACGAAATACCCGCAGGGTGCCGAGCGTATGCTGATCTATGCAGCAACGGGGCGAAAGGTAAATTCTTCCATGCTGCCGGCGGACGCGGGCTGTATCGTGGATAACATTGATACCGTGACCGCTATTTACCAGGCAGTCCGCTTCGGCGAACCGCTGATGAGCCGTATCGTTACCGTGACAGGAGATGCTGTACAGAATCCGTGCAACTTTGAAGTACCGGTCGGCATGCTCTTGTCCGAACTTTTAGAGCAGGCAGGCGGTTTGAAAAACGAGGCGGTCAAGATCATCTGCGGCGGCCCGATGATGGGAAGAGCCCTGTTTACAATGGATGTTCCTGTTACCAAGACAACATCTGCACTGACCTGCCTTACGGAGGATGAAGTATCTGCGCTGGCACCATCTGCCTGCATCAATTGCGGACGCTGTGTTTCTGTCTGTCCGGGTCAGATTCTTCCGGCCCGCCTTTCTGTTTTTGCGGAGCACGGTGAGGAAGAGAAGTTCCTGAAATACGGCGGAATGGAGTGCTGTGAATGTGGCTGTTGTTCCTTTATCTGCCCGGCAAGACGTCCGCTGACGCAGGAGATCAGCTCAATGCGTAAAGTGCTTCTGGCAAAGAGAAAGAAGAAATAGGGGGACCTTACATATGAATGGATTATTACACGTATCATCTTCCCCGCACGCACGGTCCAAGGTAACGACGGATAAAATCATGTTTGCCGTCCTGCTTGCCCTTGCCCCGGCAGCCTGCGTGGGAATCTGGAATTTCGGCCTTAGGGCGCTGCTTCTGATTGTGATTTCGATGGCAGTCTGTCCCCTGACGGAATATCTGTATGAAAAAGGAATGAAGAAACCGGCGACGATTGCCGACGGCAGTGCACTGGTAACCGGTCTTCTGCTGGCCATGAACATGCCGGTGCAGGCGCCTCTTTGGATGCCGGTGATCGGCGGTGTGTTTGCAATTCTCGTCGTAAAACAGCTTTTCGGCGGTCTTGGCCAGAACATTATGAACCCGGCGCTTGCAGGAAGATGCTTCCTTTTGATTTCCTTTCCGGGTCATATGACCAACTTCGCTGCCCCGGCAGCCGCACACCTCGTGGATACCGTATCCGGTGCGACACCGCTCGCCGCAGCAAAAGCAGGAGAGCAGGTGAATCTGCTGTCCATGTTCCTTGGGAATACGGCCGGAACGATCGGTGAGACTTCCGCACTGGCACTTCTGCTTGGCGGCATTTTCCTTGTCTGCATTCATGTGATTGACCTCAATATTCCGCTCATCTACATCGGAACAGAGCTTTTGTTCGCCCTGCTTTTCGGCGGCCACGGTTTTGATATCAACTTCCTTGGCGCGCATCTTTTGGGCGGCGGTCTGATGCTCGGCGCATGGTTCATGGCAACCGATTACGTTACCCGCCCGATCACAAAGAAGGGACAGTATATCTATGCGGTCATTTTAGGTCTTCTGACCGGCGTATTCCGTATCTTTGGAAATTCGGCAGAGGGCGTTTCCTATGCCATCATCTTTACCAACCTTCTGGTTCCGCTCATTGAGCGTGTGACCGTGCCGGTTGGATTCGGAAGAGGAGGCAAGAAAAAAGCATGAACAAAATTATAAAAAACGCACTGATTCTTGCGGCGATCACGCTGATTGCCGGATTGCTTCTCGGGGCGGCACATCAGGTAACCCTGGAGCCGATTCAGAAGCAGCAGGAGAAAGAAAAACAGGAATCCTGTCAGAACGTATTTCCTGAGGCAGCTTCCTTTGAAGAAGTAACGATGAGCGATGCAGAAAAGGCAGAGCTTACGGCAGCACTGATCGGCCACGGTTTTGAAGCACAGACGATTGACGAACTGCTGCTTGCAAAAGACGCATCCGGCGCGACGATCGGCCTGGTTGAGATCATCTCCACAACCGAAGGCTATGGCGGCGGCATGCAGTTCTCGATGGGAATTGCATCGGACGGAACGACAAAAGGAATCTCTTTCCTGTCACTTTCCGAGACGGCCGGCCTTGGTATGCGTGCCGACACAGACGATTTCAAGAATCAGTTCAAGGATAAAAACGTAGAAGCATTCTCCTACACAAAATCCGGCGCATCCGCGGATGATGAAATCGATGCGCTGAGCGGAGCAACTCTGACAACGAACGCTGTAACAAACGGTGTCAATGCAGGAATCTGCTGTTTTAACTACTGCAACGAATCCGGTCTGCTTTCCGGAGAGGGAGGGAACTCATGAGAAAAGATACGCCGCTGGAACGGCTTTATAATGGTATCATAAAAGAAAACCCGACCTTCGTCATGATGCTGGGTATGTGTCCGACGCTTGCGGTTACCACTTCTGCAAAGAACGGTATCGGCATGGGCCTTGCGACGATGGTCATCCTGACCGCCTCCAACCTGATGATTTCCCTGCTTCGGAAAATCATCCCGGACGGCGTGCGTATGCCAGCATACATCGTTGTTGTGGCATCGTTTGTAACCATCGTGGAATTTTTGATGGAAGGTTTTATTCCGGCACTCTATTCCGCCCTTGGCATCTACATCCCGCTGATCGTTGTAAACTGTATCATCCTGGGACGCGCCGAGGCATATGCTGGAAAACATGGTCCGATCCCGTCTTTATTTGATGGTATCGGCATGGGCCTTGGATTTACCGTCGGCCTGACCCTGATCGGTATGTTCCGTGAGCTGATCGGAGCTGGAACCCTGTTCGGTATCCAGGTAATGCCGAGTGCTTACGAGCCGGTCAACATCTTCATCATGGCGCCGGGTGCATTCCTTGTGCTGGCAATGCTCGTTGCGGTGCAGAACCGCATCAAACGCCAGAAGTCAGAGAAAACCGGAAAACCGGCAGTCCCGGCAGAAGAGACCGGCTGTATGGCATGCGCCAATAAGGCATACTGCCAGGCTGTGAAAGGAAAGGAGGAAGCGAAATGAAAGAACTGATTTTAATTGCGATCGGTGCGGCGCTGGTGAACAACGTTGTCTTAAGCCAGTTCCTCGGCATCTGTGCTTTCCTCGGTGTTTCCAAAAAGATGGATACGGCGGCCGGCATGGGCGGAGCGGTTATTTTTGTCCTCACGATTTCTTCATTTGTGACAAGTCTGATTTACAAATTTATCCTGGCACCGGCAGAACTTGATTATCTGAAAACGATCGTTTTCATTCTTGTCATCGCGGCGCTGGTACAGCTCGTTGAGATGTTCCTGAAAAAGACGATTCCGTCTCTGTATCGAGCGCTCGGCGTTTACCTTCCGCTGATTACAACAAACTGCGCGGTACTCGGTGTGGCACTCATCAACGTACAGAAGGATTACACGATTCTGCAGGGTACGGTTTACGGTCTGGCAACCGCAATCGGCTTTACGATTGCCATGGTGCTGATGGCCGGCCTGCGGGAAAAGATGGAGTACAACGATATCCCGGAGTCATTCAAAGGAATGCCGATCGTTCTTCTTACGGCTATGCTGATGTCAATGGCATTTATGGGATTTTCCGGAATGATCTAGGAGGGATGAAGAGATGAATGGTATTTTAGCAGCCACCCTGATGGTGGGTGGAACCGGCCTTTTGATTGGTATTCTCCTTGGAATTGCCGGAAAGAAGTTTTATGTGGAAGTGGACGAGCGCGAGACGAAGGTCCGTGAAGCGCTGCCGGGCAACAACTGCGGCGGCTGCGGTTACCCGGGCTGTGACGGAGCGGCGGCTGCAGTGGTAAAGGGTGAAGCCCCGATTTCGGTCTGTCCAGTCGGCGGAGCGCCGGTTGCGGCAGCGATCGGTGCCATTATGGGACAGGAAGCCGGAGCACAGGAGCGCAGAAAAGCAGTGGTACGGTGCGCCGGTACGTGTGATGTGGCAAAGAACAAGTATGAATACACGGGTGCAAGGGACTGCTCCTACGCTGGTTTTGTACCGGGCGGCGGTCCGAAGAGCTGCGGAAACGGATGTCTTGGTTTTGGAAACTGCGTGAAGGCATGTAAGTTTGATGCGATCCATATTGAAAACGGCATTGCCGTTGTGGACGGCGAAGCGTGCAAGGCATGCGGTGCCTGCGTGAAGGCCTGTCCGAGAAATCTGATCGACCTGATTCCGTATGAGCAGAAGATCACGGTGAAATGCCGCTCAACCGAGAAGGGCAAGGCGGTGATGGCAGCGTGTGAGATCGGCTGTATCGGATGTAAGAAGTGCGAGAAGAACTGCCCGTCGGATGCAATTCACGTTGTGGACCAGCGCGCGGAGATCGACCCGGCAAAATGTACAGGCTGCGGCCTCTGCGCGGAGAACTGCCCGCGGAAGTGTATTATGGTAGAAAAATAAAAATGAGAAATTCCATGCTGTGGGAGGGAACTTCTGCGGCGTGGAATTTTTGCTTTTCGGTGATATCGTGTTAGCCAATGCCGGGGGTGGCTGGCTTGACTTGAATTTGGGAAAATGATAAACTGAAAGTCAGAAAACGAGGGGCAAAAAGCTAAAAAAATATAAAATAGCAGAAAGGACGGGGCAAAAGTATGACAATGACAATGGATGAACTGATGAAAGTGCTCGATATGCAGGAGGATATTCTGCAGTTTACGCATTTTACAAATGCAGACGCATGGGAACTGGGAACGATGATCCTGATGGAGGCAAGACGGCGCGGAGCACAGGTTGGCATCATGATCCGCAGAAGCAACGGGGAAGTTGTATTCCAGTATTGTGATAACGGCATTACGCCGCACAATGTGGAGCTGATGAGACGGAAGAGCAATTCGGTGCTTCTGACGGAGCGGAGTTCGCTGCAGCTCTACATGGCAGCGACGAATGCGCCGGAGAGCGTAAAACAGATGGTACTGGACCCGAAGGAATACGCAATGCTGGGCGGAGGTTTTCCGATCTGCGTGGAAGAAGTCGGCGTTGTGGCAACCGTAGCAGTGTCCGGCATGGGACAGGTTTCGGATCATGATGTGATTGTGAAATGCATCAGCAAATATTTGCATATCGATGAAGTACCGAGAATCAGAACTGTATGAAAATGATGATTGAAACTAAATTTTGTGTATGATACAATGTCACCGGCAAAAAGACATGACAGTTCCATCAGGGACAACAAAACCCCCGTGAGCGGCAACTCACGGGGGTTGGTTTATGTCAGCAGGTTTTGCATATCTTCCGGCAGTGGTGCGTGGAAGTTTAAGGGTTCTCCGGTGATCGGATGGACGAAGGAGAGCGATGCAGAGTGAAGTGCCTGGCGGGGGAAAGTGCCGGGAGTTTTGTTGTAGAGGGTATCGCCGAGCAGCGGATGGCCGATGTAAGCCATGTGGACGCGGATCTGGTGGGTGCGGCCGGTTTCGAGATTGAGTTCGAGGTGGGAGAAAACGGAGCAGTGCGCGAGGGTGCGGTAATGGGTTACGGAGCGCTCGCCGGAGGCAAAGTCGACGGTGCGCTGGATGAGGGAGCCGTTGAGGCGGGCGATCGGTGCGTCGATGGTGCCGGATGCAGCGGTTTCGCCGAGGGCGAAGGCCTGATACGTGCGGTGGATTTCGCGGGAGCGCATGGCCTGGGAGAGAACGGCGGCGCTTAAGGCGTGCTTGGCGAGCACGATAAGGCCGGTGGTGTCGCGGTCGAGGCGGTTGATACAGCGGTAGACGAAGGGTTCACCTTTCTGTTCAAAATACCATGCAATGCCGTTTGCCAGCGTATTTTCATAATTTCCAATCGACGGATGAATCGGCGTATCAGCGGGTTTATCCACAACGAGGATGTCGTCATCCTCATACACAACCGAAAACGGAACCGGCCGCGGCAGAATTCCGTCGGAGGGTTCTGTTTCGACAAGGTGCGTTTTGATCACATCCCCGGCGTGCACGGCCTGGCTCGTCCAGGCGCGGACGCCGTTTCGGAAAATGCCGTCCTCTGTGCGTTTTAAGCCCGTAATAATATGGCGCGAATATCCATGCCGGCGGAGAAACCATTCCACAGTCAGATTTTCCCGTTCCTCCTCCGGCGAAACCACATATGTAAACCTGTGTCCCATACACAAAACCTCCGTTTCTATAGCTTTTTTATCGAATGAACCCTGTCATTTCGGGGCAAAATTTCAAAAAGAGACTTTCCCAGTCTTTCGCAAGTATAGCCGAAAACAGATGGAAAAGCAAGAAACTTACCTTTCTATAGCGAAAATATAAAAAAGTATAAAAGTTTCATGAAATGTCAGAATTTGATTGATTTTAGCGAAAGAAAAGTTTATGCTACTAAAAAAGAAAGAAAATCAAGAAACAGGAGGGGATACAGATGAAACAGGTGCAAAAACCGAAAAAACCCATAATTTTTTATTATGTGATTGCGCTGATCGTCATTCTGCTGTTAAATCTTCTGCTTTTCCCGAGACTTCTCGAGCCAAAAGTAACAGAAGTTGATTACGGAAAATTTTTGCAGATGGTAGATAACAACGAAATCAGCGAAGTCCAGATCCAGTCAAATGAGATTATTTTCAGCGACAAATCAAGCCCGGCGAATTATTATAAGACGGGTGTGATGAATGATTACAAGCTGGTAGATCGTTTATATGAGGCAGGTATTACCGAATTCGGAACGCCGATCATAGAGCAGATGTCGCCACTCATGGAATTTCTTTTAACATGGGTAATACCGATCGTTGTGATGGTTGCGCTCGGACAGTGGCTGATGAAACGCATGACGAGCAAGATGATGGGCGGCATGGGAAATGCGATGAGCTTTGGAAAGAGCAACGCCAAGGTTTATGTACAGTCCGAAACCGGCATTAAATTTGCAGATGTTGCCGGAGAGGATGAGGCAAAAGAAATTTTACAGGAGATTGTTGACTTCCTGCATAATCCCAAAAAATATGAAGAAATTGGTGCAAAAATGCCGAAAGGAGCACTGCTTGTCGGCCCTCCAGGAACCGGTAAAACGCTGCTTGCAAAGGCAGTAGCCGGAGAGGCAAATGTTCCGTTCTTCTCCATTTCCGGTTCTGAGTTTGTCGAGATGTTCGTCGGCATGGGAGCTGCGAAGGTGCGTGACCTGTTCCAGCAGGCAAATGAGAAAGCACCGTGTATCGTCTTTATCGATGAGATCGATACCGTCGGCAAAAAACGTGACGGCGGCGGATTCTCCGGAAACGACGAGCGTGAGCAGACCCTGAACCAGCTGCTTGCCGAGATGGATGGATTCGATGGAAAGAAAGGCGTTGTCATTCTGGCAGCGACGAACCGTCCGGATTCCCTGGACCCGGCACTTCTTCGTCCGGGCCGTTTCGACCGCCGTGTGCCGGTTGAACTGCCTGACTTAAAAGGCCGTGAGGAAATCCTGAAAGTCCATGCGAAAAACATCCGCGTGGGCGACAATGTCGATTACAATGCGATCGCACGTATGGCATCCGGTGCTTCTGGTGCAGAACTTGCCAATATGATCAACGAGGCAGCACTCCGTGCCGTCCGTGATGGAAGAAAATTCGTCACCCAGGCGGATCTGGAGGAGAGCGTTGAGGTTGTCATCGCCGGATACCAGAAGAAGAATAAGATCATGACCGACAAAGAGAAACTGATCGTTTCCTACCACGAGGTCGGCCATGCACTCGTCGCAGCACTGCAGAGCCATTCCGCTCCGGTTACGAAGATCACCATTATCCCGCGTACGTCCGGCGCCCTCGGCTATACGATGCAGGTGGATGAAGATGAGCACAACCTGATGAGCCGCGAAGAGCTGGAAAATAAAATTGCAACGCTGACCGGCGGCCGTGTGGCAGAGGATCTGGTGTTCCATTCCATCACGACAGGTGCTTCGAACGATATCGAGCAGGCAACGAAGGTGGCAAGATCCATGATCACCCGCTTCGGTATGAACGAGGAATTTGGTATGGTTGCATTTGAGACGGTAACGAACCAGTACCTCGGCGGTGACACTTCCCTGGCATGCTCCGAATCGACAGCAGCACAGATTGATGAGAAGGTTGTTGCAGCAGTCAGAAAACAGTACGACAAAGCAGAGCAGCTCTTAAAAGATAACATGCCGAAACTCCACGAGCTGGCAAAATATCTGTATGAGAAAGAGACGATCACAGGTGATGAGTTTATGGAAATCCTGAATTTATCCCCGGATCAGCTCACGACAACGAGAATGGAAACAAACTAAAAAGCGATAAAAGCAGATGAGAATCCCGCGTTACTGTTCACCCAGCAGTGAAACACTTGCTGTTTCACTGCGTAAGAAAGTGATTCACGAATCCCGCGTTTCAAGGCGACTTCAGCCTTGCGCGGGATTCTTTCTTGTGCTATAATGCTGTAATGCGAAATTATGACACAAAAAGACAGATTTTTTTAGGATAGACCAAGAGAACATAAGGAGAAACGCAATGAAGAAAAAACAGGCATGGAAAGTGATGGGTGCTGTCCTTGCGGGCACACTGGTATTTTCCGATGCAGTTCCGCTCCGTGCCAGCGCATCGGCAGGAACGGAAAAAAGCGTAGTACAGAACGAAACTGTCTCCGGAACGGAGAACGGTACAGAGACAAAACGGGCAGCCGTTTATGTGAATCTGAAAACCGGCGATGATACGGCAGACGGTACAACGGCAGAGACAGCAGTAAAAACCGTGGAAAAAGCACAGGAGCTTCTTGCAGTTGCAGCGGCAGAACTGCAGGCGGACGGGAAAACAACCGAAAAAAACACTGCTGCAGATACCAGCAAAACGGCAGCGGAGGAAGCAGCAGAAAAATATCTGGTATTCGTCGGAATGGATGAAAAAGAGCTGGAAACGTATCGAAAGAAACAGCAGAAAACAGACTTTTGGGGAAGAGTAACAGATACCGTTTTTGCGGCAGATGAAATCGTGGTGACAGAAGCCGGATATGAGGCTGTTCTGGCAGCAGAAAAAGCAAAAGAAACGGTTTCGGAAACACCAACGCTTGCGCCAGGCGAGTCTCCGGCACCGGATGCGGCAGAAGATACCGTAACACCAACTCCGGGTCCGACGGAAACGCCGGATGCAGAGCCGACCGCAGAACCAACGGTGACCCCGGACGCAGAGCCGACCGTAACGCCGGCGGAGGAACCAACGGCAACTCCGACACCGGATGCGGACAACGGAGAAGATACAGGGGATACACCAACGGCAGCGCCGACACCGGATGCGGAACCGACCGTAACGCCGGAAGTAACTCCGACGACAGCACCGGGCGAGAATACCGATGACAGTGAAAATCCGGAGAATCCGGAAACTCCGGCAGAAGATCCAACCGTGACACCTGCCCCGGATGATACAGCAAAAGACGATCTTGCAGCAGATGATACAAACCAGGACGATACAAACCAGGATAACCAGAACGGAACGGGAAATGATGCATCATCGGACCAGTGGAAACAGGATGAAAATCTGGATGACCTTGTAAAAGATGAAATTCAGAAAGAAAACGAAACCGTAAAAAATTTCGATGAAATTTCCAATCCATCCGGTACGGACAGCACAGAAGACGGCTATCTGATCTCCAATGTCTCTCTTTTGATCCAGCCGGTGGCAGTAAGTCTGTCCAGAAGCCTTGTATCAGAGGAGCAGACGGAAACAGCAGAAGCTGAGACGGCGGACGAAGGCGAGCATGAACTGCTTGCAGCTGCAGAGCAGAAATCCAACCTGAGTGCAGGTGAAATGACAGCAAGTGCAGCCGATGACGTAAGTACGCTGCGTGCCGCAGGAACGATCCTTGTAGGACCGGACAACTACGGAACGAATAAGACATCCACTCCGACTCCGACAGACACACCGTCGAAGAGCAGCAGTAACAACAGCTCTTCCAATTCCAATACCGGAAGCACAAAGATTCCGCAGAAGAAGACACAGACCACTGTAAGCATCCGCAGCATCCCGGTCAACACCGGCGATGAGACGATGGTGCTTCCGCTGGCGATCAGCTCCGCACTTTCTGCAGCCGTTATGTTCTGCATGGCATTCCTTCAGATGCAGGCAAAACGCGCAAAGAGCATGGCCGCATGGCTGGAATTCAAAAAGAATCATCCGTTTGACGAAAAATAAAGAAACAGGCATATCCGGAAAAGCCATTCCATACATTTACAGTATGGGAGGGCTTTTTCTTATGGAAGAAAAGAAAACATGGGCGGTGGGTGCGGGCAGCGGGATCGGCTGGCTGAAGGCTCTTCTCGTTTCCTATCTGATCTCGGTGCTTCTTCTTTTGCTGTTGTCTTTCCTGCTCTGGAAATTTTCCTGGAAGGAAAGCTGGGTGCAGGCGGGCATTGTGGTGATCTATCTGGCATCAAGCTTTTCCGGCGGAAGAATGGCAGGAAACATGGCGGGAAAACGGCGGTTTCTCTGGGGCATCTGCTTTGGAATCGTGTATTTTGCCATTCTGATCATCGTCTCCGCAGTCTTCCTGCCGGGCGGATTTGCCGGAGCCGGAAGACTTCTGTGGGCGGCAGCAGTCTGTGCCGTCGGCGGAATGGCAGGCGGAATGACGGCACACGGCAGATAAAAGCGGACAAAACAGAACATTTTTTCAAAAAACAGACTTTTAAATTTGAAAAACCTATGCTATAATGGGAAGAGCTAATGGCCGAAGACTATAAAAAAGTCGCGCGTCAACTACAATGAAGGAGGAATGTGCCATGAAACACATCAAAACTTTAAATACAAAAAGCTTACAGAACACTGTAAAAAAAGGTGGATGCGGTGAGTGCCAGACATCCTGCCAGTCCGCATGTAAGACTTCTTGCACCGTAGGCAACCAGAGCTGCGAGCATAAGTAAAAGTAATCCATAAGGACGAGTAAAAGGTGTTCCCAGAACCGGTTTCGCCGGATTTGGGAACATTCTTTTTGCCAGGCACATCAAAAAAAAGAGAGAGTTATAGAAAGGAATACCACAGTGATACATTTATATAAAAGCAATGGCTTCAACATGGTGCTGGACGTCAACAGCGGCTCCGTCCATGTTGTGGATGACTGCGTATACGATGTCCTTTCCTGCATGAACGAAGGAAAAAATGCAGAAGAGGCAGCAGAGGCGCTTAGCAGTAAATATGCCGAGCAGGACATCACCGAAGCCAGAGAAGAAATTCAGGAACTTACAGACAACGGCATGCTCTTTACAAAAGACATTTACGAAAACGCAATTGATCAGTTTTCCAACCGTCCGACCGTCGTAAAAGCACTCTGCCTCCACATTGCACACGACTGCAACCTTGCCTGTCGTTACTGCTTCGCAGAAGAGGGCGAGTATCACGGAAGACGTGCACTGATGTCCCTGGAAGTCGGCAAAAAAGCGCTTGATTTCCTGATCGCAAACTCCGGCAGCAGAAGAAACCTCGAGGTAGATTTCTTCGGCGGTGAACCGCTGATGAACTGGGATGTTGTAAAACAGCTCGTAGCCTACGGAAGAGAACAGGAGAAGTTACATAACAAGAACTTCCGTTTCACCCTGACCACCAATGGTGTTCTCTTAAACGACGAGGTCATGGAGTTCTGCAATAAAGAGATGGGCAACGTCGTATTAAGTATCGACGGAAGAAAAGAAGTTCACGATCACATGCGTCCGTTCCGCAAAGGTGCCGGAAGCTACGATCTGATCGTGCCGAAATTCCAGAAATTCGCTGAGCTTCGTCATCAGGATAAATACTATGTGCGCGGAACCTTCACGCATTACAACACAGACTTTGCAGCTGATGTTCTCCATCTGGCAGACCTCGGCTTCAAGCAGATCTCGGTTGAGCCTGTTGTAGCGCCTCCGACCGAGGACTATGCGATCCGTGAGGAAGACCTTCCGGTGATCTTCGAACAGTACGACATTCTGGCAAGAGAGATGATCAAGAGGGAAAAAGAGGGAAGAGGCTTCAATTTCTTCCACTTTATGATCGATCTGACCGGCGGACCATGTGTTTATAAACGTCTTTCCGGCTGCGGTTCCGGAACCGAGTACCTTGCGGTAACACCGTGGGGCGATTTCTATCCGTGCCACCAGTTCGTAGGACAGGAAGATTTCTGCCTCGGAAATGTTTACGAAGGCGTGAAAAAGACAGAAACTGTCAACGAATTCAAAAAATGCAACGTTTATTCCAAGAAGGAGTGCAGCCAGTGCTTTGCACGGTTCTACTGCAGCGGCGGATGCGCGGCAAACTCCTACAATTTCACAGGTAAGATCAACGATGTTTACGAGATCGGATGCAAGATGCAGCAGAAACGGATCGAGTGTGCATTGATGATAAAGGCAGCTCTGGCCGAAGATTAAAGAAAAGAGGAAAATCGCGACATGATGAAGAAGAAACAGAGTATCATCGCACTCGTCCTGGCAGCCATTGTAACAGTGCTTCTTGGATGGACGATGATCAAAGGATGGGGTCCTACCGGAACCGGTTCGATGAAGAACATCAACCTGGGTCTGGATCTGTCCGGCGGTGTCAGCATTACCTATCAGGCCGTAAAGGACAACCCGACAGACGAAGAAATGTCAGATACCCGCTACAAGCTGGAACAGCGTGCGCAGCAGTACAGCGAAGAGGCACAGGTATATCTGCAGGGCGACAACCGTATCACCATTGAAATCCCGGGTGCAACCGATGCAACCACCATTCTGGAAGAGATGGGTAAACCGGGAAGCCTGTATTTCATCAAACAGACCAACGATGACGGAACAGAAAACTACACCTACGACAGCTCGACCGGCGAGTACGTTCTGAACGGAAAAACTATCGAAGAGCTCGAGGAGGACGGCTCCGTCGTTCTGACCGGTAAAGATGTGGAGAGCGCAGAAGCCATGCATCAGCAGAACTCCACCACAAAAGCAACCGAGAGCGTCGTTCAGCTGAAAATGACCGACGAAGGAAAACAGAAATTTGCAGACGCAACCCAGGAAGCCTACAGCGCAGGAAAGAGCATCGGTATCTATTATGATGAAAAATTCGTCAGTGTACCGAGTGTAAACGCTGTGATTTCCGATGGTACTGCAGTCATCTCCGGCGGAAACATGGACTGGGATGAAGCAACCAGCCTGGCATCCACCCTCCGTATCGGTTCCCTTTCCCTGAAACTTGAGGAGATCAACTCCAGCGTCGTTGGAGCACAGCTTGGATCTGCAGCTGTTTCCACCAGCGTAAAAGCGGGAGCGATCGGCATTGTACTGATTATCCTTTTCCTTGCAATCGTATATCGCCTGCCTGGTATTGCTGCCGGATGGGCACTGCTCATCTATGTTGAGCTGAATCTGATTGCTTTAAATGCATTTGACCTGACATTGACCCTGCCTGGTATCGCAGGTGTTATCCTGTCGATCGGTATGGCGGTCGATGCGAACGTTATCATCTACGCCCGTATCGAGGAGGAGATCGGTGCCGGAAAGACGGTTCATACGGCAATCCGCGACGGATTCAAGAAGGCAGCTTCTGCCATCCTGGACGGAAACGTGACGACCCTGATTGCAGCAGCTGTTCTGTATGCGCTTGCGAGCGGAAGTGTCCGCGGATTCGCCATGACACTTGCTCTTGGTATTGTTCTTTCCATGTTCAGCGCCATGGTTGTTTCCAGACTGCTGGTCAACAGCCTGTACGGTATGGGACTGAAGGATGCGAAATACTACGGAACCAAGAAAGAGCGCAAGGGATTTCCATTTGTGGAAAAGAGAAAGATCTTCTTCACGATCTCCTGCATTCTGCTGCTTGCCGTTCCGGCCAGCATGATTTTCATGCATCAGACAAAGGGAAGCGCACTGAACTTCGGCCTTGACTTCAAGGGCGGTACTTCCATCAACGTTCCGTTCAACGAGGATTACTCCATCGAAGAGCTGGACAAAGAGGTAGAGCCGGTTGTGGAAGGCGTGACAAAAGATTCCAATATTCAGATGACAAAGGTTGTCGGAGGCAACAATGTCATCATCAAAACACGTTCTCTGACTCTGGAAGAGCGTGAGCAGGTTTACCAGGCAATGGCAGACAATTTCGGTGTCGATACTTCTGAAATCACTTTCGACAACATTTCTTCTACTGTAAGTAAAGAAATGAGCCAGAATGCGATGAAAGCAGTTATCATCGCTGTAGTCTGCATGCTGCTGTACATCTGGATCCGTTTCCGCGACATCCGTTTCGCATCGAGTGCCATCCTTGCACTGATGCACGATATCGCCATTGTATTCGGATTCTATGTGGTATCCCGTATTTCGGTCGGCAGCACCTTTATCGCGTGTATGCTGACGATCCTCGGCTATTCCATCAACAGTACGATCGTCATCTTCGACCGTATCCGTGAGAATCTGCCGGAGTTAAAGAGAGAGCCGATCGAGTCCCTGGTTGACCGCTGCATCACGGACACCCTGACCCGAAGCATTTACAGTTCCCTCACCACCTTTATCACCATCTTTGTTCTGTTCGTGATGGGAGTTTCTTCCATCCGCGACTTTGCAGCACCTCTGATGGTTGGTATCGTATGCGGAGCTTACACTTCTGTCTGCATCACAGGTGCCCTGTGGTATGTGATGAAGCACGTTGGAAAAAACAAATATGTGCCGTCCAAAGCAGTACAGAATAAGACAAAAAATAAATAAAAGCAGCAAAAACCATAAAAAGAGAAACGCCGGACCGGAAAAGTCCGGCGTTTCCTGCTAACAGGAAAGAGGAGAACATATGAAGAAAGAACGCTGGGTAGTTTCGGCAAAACGCGCCGATTTCCAGGCAATTGCGGACCGGTTCGGCATCGATCCCGTCATCGCCCGCCTGATCCGGAACCGGGATGTGACCGGGGAGAAAGAGATCGAAGAGTATCTCTTCGGTGATCTGGAGCAGCTCCACGATCCGCTGCTGATGAAGGATATGGAGCGCGCGGCAGATCTGATCGCAGAAAAAATCCGGGAGAAAAAGCCGATCCGCATCATCGGGGACTACGACATCGACGGTGTTACGGCAACGTATATTCTGCTGACCGGCTTAAAAGATCTCGGTGCCGATGTGGATGTGCGTATCCCGGACCGGATTGCAGACGGATACGGCTTAAATGAGCATCTTGTGCAGTTTGCCGCGGATGAGGGGCGGGACATGATCGTCACCTGTGACAACGGCATCGCGGCGGGCAGTCAGATCCGTCTGGCAAAAGAGCTTGGCATGACGGTTGTTGTGACGGACCACCACGAGGTTCCGTTTGAGGAGGATGAAAACGGAGAACGCCGCTACATCCTGCCGCCGGCGGACGCGGTTGTCAATCCGAAACAGAAAGACTGTTCCTATCCGTTTCCGGGCCTCTGCGGTGCGGCCGTCGCATGGAAACTGATCCAGACGATGGAGGCAAAAGCAGGTATTCCAAAGGAGCACAGCTTCCGCTTTCTGGAATTTGTCGCCATTGCGACGATCGGTGATGTGATGGATCTGCAGGGAGAAAACCGGATTTTTGTAAAAGCCGGCCTTCGGGCGCTCCATAAAACGCAGAACCTCGGCCTGCAGGAGCTGATCCGTGTGCAGGGCATCGAGGCGGAAAACGTGACACCGTATCACATCGGCTTCGTTCTCGGCCCATGCATCAACGCATCGGGACGGCTTGACACGGCGGAGCATTCGTTAAAACTGCTCTGCGCAAAGACACGTGAGGAGGCTGCAAAGCTTGCCGGGGACTTGAAAGACCTGAATGAAAGCCGCAAAGAGCTGACGCGCCAGGGTGAGGCGAAAGCAATCGAGCTCGTGGAAACCTCCCCGCTGCAGAACGACAAAGTCCTCGTCGTCTATCTGCCGGACTGCCACGAGAGCCTTGCCGGAATCATCGCTGGTCGCCTGCGGGAGCACTTCCACAAACCATCCTTCGTACTCACCAGAAGTGAGGAGGGCGTCAAGGGCTCCGGCCGCTCGATCGAAGCGTATTCGATGTATGAGGAGCTCTGCAAATGCAAAGAACTGATGACGAAATTCGGCGGCCACCCGATGGCTGCGGGCCTTTCCCTCGCAGGAGAGGAGATGATCGAACCGTTCCGCCGGGCACTGAACGATAATTCCACGCTGACGGAAGAGGATTTCGTCGAAAAAGTCGTGATCGATGTGCCGATGCCGATCACCTACATCACCAAAAATCTGATCCGCCAGTTAAGCCTCTTGGAGCCGTTCGGAAAAGGCAACACGAAACCGCTGTTTGCACAGAAAGGACTGACTGTATTAAATTACCGCATTTTTGGAAAGAATAGAAACGTGGTGAAAGTACAGCTTGCCGATGCGGGCGGATACCAGATGGATGGTGTCTATTTCGGCGAGGGGGAAGCGTTCGCCGCATACGTGGATGCACATCCAACCCTCTCGGTAGCGTACTATCCGTCGATCGATACGTGGAACGGACGCGACAAATTACAGATCAATATCCAGAGTTATTTTTAAAGATGCAGAAAAGCCGCAAATACCTGATTTTTCTGCCCTGTTTTCTATCGGAAACAAAATTGACGCAGAAGAATATTGATGCTATACTATAAGGTGAATTGTCAAACCTTGACGAAACGGAGGAATATTTTATGAAAAAAGTAGAGGATTACGTAAGAAGTATTCCGGATTTCCCGGAACCGGGTATTATTTTCAGAGATATAACGAGTATCCTGCAGGACGCAGACGGACTGCAGCTTGCCATAGATGAGATGCAGCATTTTGTAGAAGAAGTAGACTGTGATGTAATCTGCGGAACCGAGTCCCGCGGCTTCATTTTCGGTATGCCGATTGCTTACAATCTGCACAAACCGTTCGTGCCGATCCGTAAAAAAGGAAAACTTCCTCTGGAGACCGTCGAGGAGAGCTATGACCTAGAGTACGGCAGCGCAACGATCGAGATGCACAAAGACTCCATCAAACCGGGCCAGAAGGTAGTCATCATCGACGACCTGATTGCAACCGGCGGTACCGTGGAGGCTTGTGCAAAAATGATCGAGCGCCTCGGCGGCGAAGTAACCAGAATCGTGTTCCTGATGGAGCTTGCCGGCTTAAAAGGACGCGAAAAACTGGCAAAATATGATGTAAAATCTGTCATCCGTTACGATGGCAAATAACGTATCCAACGAAACGCAGGGGTTAATCATGAGAGCGGAGGATACATATGGAAGAAGAGAAAAGAATCAGTGAAGAAGAATTAAAGAAGGATGTGGCGGCGGCAGAAGCCAGAATCCGCAAGACGGACGATTTTACAAGTCCGGAGGAATTATACGGGGAATTGATCGCTTCTGTGAAAAAATATCATCCATCGGACGATATTTCCCTGATCGAAAAAGCATACCGCGTGGCAGCGGATGCACATAAGGACCAGAAAAGAAAGAGCGGGGAACCGTACATCATCCATCCGCTCTGTGTGGCAATTATCCTGGCAGATCTGGAGCTCGACAAGGAGTCGATCGCGGCAGGCCTTCTGCACGACGTTGTCGAAGATACCGTCATGACCGAAGAAGAGCTGACCGAGGAGTTCGGCCCGGAGGTGTCCCTGATTGTAAGCGGTGTCACGAAGCTGGCACAGCTGAAATATTCTGCGGATAAGGTCGAGAAGCAGGCAGAAAACCTGAGAAAGATGTTCCTTGCGATGGCAAAGGATATCCGCGTTATTCTGGTAAAACTGGCGGACCGTCTGCACAACATGCGGACTGCACAGTACTGGTCGCCGGAGACGCAGAAGAAAAAAGCGCGTGAGACGATGGATATTTATGCCCCGATCGCACAGCGCCTCGGTATTTCCAAGATCAAGGTCGAACTCGATGACCTTTCTCTGAAATATCTGGAGCCGGATGCGTACTATGAACTGGTGCAGAAGGTCAGCATGAAGCGGGAGCAGCGGCAGGAGTTTGTCGATGCGATCGTAAAAGAGGTGACCCGTCATATCCACCAGGCAGGCATCGAGGCCGATGTCAATGGACGCATCAAGCACTTTTTCAGCATCTACAAAAAGATGGTCAACCAGCATAAGACGCTGGATCAGATCTATGACCTCTTTGCGGTCCGCATCATCGTGGAATCCGTCAAAGACTGCTATGCAGCGCTCGGTGTCATCCATGAAATGTACACGCCGATCCCGGGCCGTTTCAAAGATTACATTGCGATGCCGAAGCCAAACCGTTACCAGTCCCTGCATACAACCCTGATCGGACCGAACGGACAGCCGTTTGAGATTCAGATCCGTACTTATGAGATGCACCGGATTGCAGAATACGGTATCGCTGCACACTGGAAATACAAAGAGGCCTCCGACGGCAAGAAACCGGGACCGGAGCAGGAAGAGGAAAAACTGACCTGGCTGCGCCAGATTCTGGAGTGGCAGCAGGACATGGCGGACAACCATGAGTTCATGAACCTCTTAAAGAGCGATCTCGACCTGTTTGCCGACAATGTTTACTGTTTCAGCCCGGCGGGCGATGTCAAAACGCTTCCGGTCGGCTCCTGTGCCATCGACTTTGCTTATTCCGTCCACAGTGCGGTCGGCAACAAGATGGTCGGAGCGAGGGTCAACGGAAAACTCGTGCCGATCGAGACGGAACTTCACAACGGAGACCGCGTCGAGATCATCACCTCGCAGAACTCCAAGGGACCGAGCCGCGACTGGCTGAAAATTGCGAAGAGTTCCCAGGCAAAGAGCCGCATCAACCAGTGGTTCCGCCAGCAGAACAAGACGGACAACATCGTCAAAGGCAAGGAAATGCTCACCAACTATGCAAAGCTGAAGGGCAAAAACCTTGGAATCTATACAAAACCGGTGTATGAAGAGGCTGTTATGAGAAAGTACGGTTTCCGCGACTGGGATTCCGTTCTTGCGGCCATCGGCCATGGCGGCTTAAAAGAGGGTCAGGTTCTCAACAAGCTGATCGAGACGTACGAAAAACAGCATAAAAAAGAGATTACCGACGAGCAGGTGCTCGAAGCGGCATCCGGAGAGAAAGTTCTGCCGGTTGGAAAGAGCAAGGGCGGCATCGTCGTGCGCGGTATCCACGATGTGGCAGTTCGCTTCTCAAAATGCTGCAATCCGATCCCGGGCGATGAGATCGTGGGCTTTGTCACAAGAGGACGCGGCGTGACCATTCACCGCACCGACTGTGTCAATGTCCTGAATCTGCCGGAATCTGAGCGGGTGCGCCTCATTGATGCTGAATGGCAGGCAGAGGACAACGGCGGCTCTCTCTATACCGTGGAGATCAGCGTTTACGCAAACAACCGTACCGGTCTTCTGGTGGATATCTCCAAGATCTTTACCGAGCGGAAGATCGACCTTGCGGCGATGAACGTGAGAACGAGCAAGCAGGGAACGGCTTCCATCGATGTGACGTTCGACGTGCACAACAACGAAGAGCTGAACAGCATCATCGAGAAGGTGCGCCAGGTGGAGAGCGTGATTGATATTCAGAGATCGAGAGGATAAAAAGGAGAAAAGCGTATGATAAAGGTAAATTACCGGGCACTTGGAATGCTCTCGACAAACTGCTACGTTGTGGAAAATCCGGACAGCCAGAAGGTGCTGATCGTGGACCCGGGCGATTCGCCGCTGGAGATTGCACGCCAGATCGACGAGATTGACGGCGACCCGGAGGCTATTTTGCTGACTCATGGCCATTTCGACCATATGCTGGCAGCGGATGCGTTGCGGAAAAAATACCATATTCCGGTCTATGTCCATGAAAAGGAGCAGCACCTTCTGGGGGATGCAAGGGAAAATCTTTCCGGCCTCTGGAGCGCGCCGTACACGATGCAGGCAGACAAAACGGTAAAAGAGGGCGATATTCTGCATCTGGCGGATTTTAAAATCCATGTGCTTGCAACACCAGGCCATACGGCAGGAGGCGTCTGCTATTATATTCCGGCAGAAAAAGCACTTTTTTCCGGCGATACGCTGTTTTGCGAATCATATGGAAGATACGATTTCCCGACATCCTCCGGAAGAGATCTGATTGCATCGGTCAAACGCCTGTTAAAAGAGCTTCCCGGGGATGTGACTGTGTATCCGGGCCACAACGATGAAACTACGATTGAACATGAAAAGAGGTACAATCCCCTTGCTTAATATCAGCCTTTGTTTTAACAGAAAAGATTTTGAATACGATGTGTATTCCCTGATCAAGGCATTCTATCCCGGCTGCGAGATCACCTCGTGGTACGAAGAGGATGGAGCGCCGGACGGGGAATTTGCATATTATGATAAGATCCTGTACGCGGCAGACCAGATCTGCTTTTCCATAGAAAATGAGAAGCACGAAGAGCTTTCTGCCGCGTGTGAGGCGGTGGAATATGAAAAAGACCGCCACGAAACGAAAAATGTCCTGAAACGGATGGTCTATCGCACGCTCTCGAAAGTGAGCGGAAAAGAACTTCCGTGGGGCGATCTCACCGGCATCCGTCCGACGAAAATTCCGATGAAGATGCTGGAAGAGGGCAAAACAAATGTAGAGATTGCGAAATACATGCGCGAGACCTACTACACCAGCCCGGAAAAGACGGCACTTGCAATCACGATTGCCAACCGGGAAAAGGATATTTTAAAGACGATCGACTACGAGCACGGCTACAGCCTGTACATCGGCATTCCATTCTGTCCGAGCATCTGTCTGTACTGTTCCTTCGGTTCCCATGTGTTAAGCCGCTGGGCCCATATGGTAGATCCGTATCTGGATGCGCTGATCAAAGAGCTGACCTTCATCAGCGAGCGTATGAAAGACTATACACTTGATACGATCTACATCGGAGGCGGAACGCCGACGACGCTGAATGCAGCACAGATGGAACGTCTGCTTTCGAAGGTGACAGAGCTCTTCCCGATGGATCAGGTGCAGGAGTTTACCGTGGAGGCAGGACGGCCGGATACGATCCATGAGGATGTCTTAAAGGCCATCCGCAAATTCCCGGTGACCCGTATTTCGATTAACCCGCAGACGATGAACCAGGAGACACTGGATCTGATCGGACGCCATCATACGGTGGAGGAGATTGAAGAGAAGTTCCGCATGGCGCGTGACCTTGGTTTCGACAACATCAACATGGATCTGATCGTTGGTCTGCCGGGCGAGGACAGGGAAAAAGTGGCGCATACCCTGGAAAAAGTGGAGGCGCTGAACCCGGATTCCCTGACGGTCCATTCCCTTGCATTGAAGCGTGCGACGAGACTCAATTTGTTCAAAGACAAATATCAGGAAATCTCGTTTGAAAATTCCGCTGAGATCATGAAAATGACGATGGACAGCGCACATCGCATGGAGATGGGGCCGTATTACATGTACCGCCAGAAAAATATGGCGGGAAACTTTGAGAATGTAGGTTATTCCCGGGAAGGAAAGGCCGGTATTTACAACATTCTCATTATGGAAGAAAAACAGTCCATTCTGGCTGCAGGAGCCGGAGCATCCACGAAATTCGTGTTTGACCACGGAGAGCGCATTGAGCGGGTGGAAAATGTGAAGGATCTGAAAAATTATGTGGAGCGTATCGATGAGATGATCGAGAGAAAGCGTATCGGAATGGAGAAGTATCTGCCAAAATGAAAAAAAAATCCAGTCAGCAGCTTCACATGCTGCGATATACCCTGACCGAACAGCTCATCCACGGCATGGAAGTGAGTAATCTGGCTTACGATCTTGCGCGGGAACTGGGGTATGAAAAAGAAATTTGCTATGAGCTTGCAAAAGCGGGCGTTCTCCACGACATCGGAAAGGTTGTCCTGGAGAATTACGTAGAAGAACAGGATACGCTCGTTGTCGAGGAGATGCGCTTTGTGCGGACCCATCCCACACTGGGATATGAGCTGCTGCAGGGACGCGGATACTCCGATTTTGTCATGGAGAGCATTCTGTACCACCATGAAAATTATGACGGAACAGGATATCCTGCGAATCTGGCAGGAGAAAAGATTCCGTTTGGGGCGCGTATTTTGCGTATCTGCGATGTGTACTGCGCACTGACCTCCGACCGCCCGTACCGGAGCGCGTTTACGCAGGAACAGGCGATGGAGCTTATGGCAGAAGAAGTCAAAAATTTCGATCTGAAAATGTTCCTGGCATTTCAGAGAGTGATCCACAGCGGCAGCCGGAAAGCGATCGAGCTTTCTGATGTCGATGAATTGATCCAGGAAATCATAAAGGAGAAAACAGAAAATGGCATTAAAGAAGAAACCGGTTACCGGAATGAAAGATATTTTACCGAAAGAAATGGCAATCCGTGACTACGTGATCCGTCTGATCAAGGAAACTTACGGAACCTTCGGCTTTACCTCCATGGAGACCCCATGCGTGGAGCACATCGAAAACCTGAACAGCAAACAGGGCGGCGAGAATGAGAAACTGATTTTCAAGATCTTAAAAAGAGGAGAGAAGCTGAAACTCGAGACCGCTGAGAAAGAAAACGATCTCGTAGACAGCGGCCTGCGTTATGACCTGACCGTTCCGCTCTGCCGTTACTATTCCAACAACGCAAACGAGCTTCCGTCCCCGTTCAAAGCACTTCAGATGGGAAATGTATGGCGTGCAGACCGTCCGCAGAGAGGAAGATACCGCCAGTTCATGCAGTGCGATATCGATATCCTCGGCGAGCCGACCAACCTCGCAGAGATTGAGCTGATCCTTGCTACCACCACACTGCTTGGAAAACTGGACTTCAAGAACTTTACGATCCGTATCAATGACCGCCGTATCTTAAAAGCAATGGCAGCCTACAGCGGATTCCCGGAGGAGTCCTATGACACCGTATTTATTATCCTCGATAAGATGGATAAAATCGGTTTTGAGGGCGTTGCCAAAGAGCTCGAGGAAGCCGGCTTTGCAAAAGAGTCCGTAGAGAAATACCTGAAAATGTTCGAGGAGATCACCCCGGATACCGCAGGCGTAGAGTACTGCCGTGAGAAACTCGAGGGATTCCTTGACAAAGAGTACGCAGACGGCCTGAAGACCATCATCGACAGTGTCAATGCCGTGAAGACCGCAGAATTTAAGATCGCTTTCGATCCGACTCTGGTGCGCGGAATGTCCTACTACACCGGACCGATCTTCGAGATCGCTATGGATGAGTACGGCGGATCTGTCGGAGGCGGCGGACGCTACGATGAAATGATCGGAAAATTCACCGGAAACCAGACCTGCGCATGCGGATTCTCCATCGGATTTGAGCGTATCGTTATGCTTCTGCTTGAGAGAGATTACCAGATCCCGGGCGCACAGAAGAAAAAAGCGTACCTGATCGAGAAAAACATGCCGGCAGAGGGAATGCAGAAGATCATTCAGCAGGCGACAAAAGAGAGAAGTGAAGGCACGGCCATCAACATCGCCGTGATGAAGAAGAACAAGAAATTCCAGAAAGAGCAGCTTGCCAGCGAGGGCTACACTGAGATCGAAGAATTTTTTGTTGACAAAATGTAAGGAATATCCAATAATAGTAATCGCATGAAAAAACGATGTGCTGCGGATGCAGATTCTTTGTGTCCGCAGTTCCAAATAGGAGGAACAAGAAAATGGCTGAATCCATGAAAGGCCTGAAGAGAACCTGCCGCTGTGCGGAAGTCACAAAAGCAGATATCGGAAAAAAAGTAACCCTGATGGGCTGGGTACAGAAGAGCCGTAATAAAGGCGGAATTATTTTCGTCGATCTGCGCGACAGAAGCGGTATTATGCAGATCATCTTTGAGAACGGCCCGATCAGTGAGGAAGGTTTTGAAAAAGCAGCAAAACTGCGCAGCGAGTTTGTGATCGCCGTAGAAGGCGAAGTCATGGCCCGCTCCGGTGCGGTAAACGAGAATCTGGCAACAGGAGAACTTGAAGTAAAGGCTGAGTCCTTACGCATCCTTTCCGAGGCAGAAACCCCGCCGTTCCCGATCGAGGAGGATTCTAAGACGAGAGAAGAGCTCCGTCTGAAATACCGTTACCTGGATCTGCGCCGCCCGGATATCCAGAGAAACCTGATTATGAGAAGTAAGGTGGCAATGCTCACCCGTGAGTTCATGTCAAAAGAAGGTTTCCTTGAGATCGAAACCCCGATGCTGACGAAATCCACACCGGAAGGCGCCAGAGACTATCTGGTACCGAGCCGTGTTCATCCGGGCAGCTTCTATGCACTGCCGCAGTCTCCGCAGCTGTTCAAACAGCTTCTGATGTGCTCCGGCTATGACCGCTATATCCAGATTGTAAAATGCTTCCGTGACGAGGACCTGCGTGCCGACCGTCAGCCGGAGTTCACCCAGATCGATATGGAGCTTGCTTTCGTTGATGTAGATGATGTTATCGATGTCAATGAGAGACTGCTGGCACACCTGTTCAAAGAGGTGCTCGGCGTTGAGGTACAGCTCCCGATCCAGAGAATGACCTGGAAAGAGGCTATGAACCGTTTCGGTTCCGACAAACCGGACCTGCGTTTCGGTATGGAGCTGGTTGATGTTTCCGAGACCGTAAAAGATACCGAGTTCGTTGTATTTAAGGGCGCACTTGAAAACGGCGGTTCTGTCCGCGGTATTAACGCAAAGGGACAGGGCGCAATGCCGAGAAAGAAAATCGACAAGCTCGTTGAGTTTGCGAAAGGTTACGGTGCAAAAGGTCTTGCATACATTGCAATCCATGAGGATGGAAGCTGGAAATCTTCCTTCTCCAAATTTATGACAGAGGAGCAGATGGAAGCCCTCATCAAAGCCATGGACGGACAGGCTGGAGACCTTCTTCTCTTCGCAGCAGACCGCAACAAGATTGTTTGGAACGTTCTTGGCGCACTTCGTCTGGAACTGGCAGAGCAGATGGGACTGCTCGACAAGAACGAGTACCGTTTCGTATGGATTACCGAGTTCCCGCTTCTGGAGTGGTCCGATGAGGAGAACCGTTTCACCGCAATGCATCACCCGTTCACCATGCCGATGGACGAGGATCTGCCGCTTCTGGACACCGATCCGGGCGCAGTTCGTGCAAAAGCTTACGATATCGTCCTGAACGGCACTGAGATCGGAGGAGGAAGCGTTCGTATTCACCAGAACGATGTGCAGGAGAAAATGTTTGAGATGCTTGGTTTCACAAAGGAACAGGCACATGAGCGATTTGGTTTCCTTCTGGATGCTTTCAAATACGGAGTTCCGCCTCACGCCGGACTGGCTTACGGACTGGACCGTCTTGTGATGCTGATGGCAAAAGAGGACAGCATCCGCGACGTCATCGCATTCCCGAAGGTAAAAGATGCTTCCTGTCTGATGACCGAGGCTCCGTCACCGGTTGACGCAGTACAGCTGGAAGAGCTTGGTCTTGAGGTTGAGCCGCAGGCTGAGGAAGAGACAACAGAAGAGTAAAGAAAATTTTGTGATTTACAGGACAGACAATTTTGCAGAAGTGCAGCGTTGTCTGTCCTTTTTTAGGTTTCACTCGATCGGTGTAAAGAAAAACTTAAGAAATTCTTCCACGTCTTCCCCGTTGTTTTGCTGGAAAAAAGTGCTACAATATGGTTTGTAAGAAAGATACGGAAACATCCACAGCAAGTGGAACACATAGAGAAAAAGACAAGGAGGGATCACGATGTTAGTTACATTAGTCATGCTGGCAACCTGTTTTGGTCTGCTCTGCGGAATTGGAATTTTATTTGGGATCGTCGGACTGCTGCTGAAATTTGGAGGAAAAGTCCTCGGCGCATGCGCCACTATTCTTCTCCCGATCGGCGTGATCTGGCTTGGATTTAAAATCGTGTTCGCCGTCGTTCCGCTTCTGTTCAAACTGGTCTGTGCAGCGCTGATCTGTTATCTCGTATACCGCATTCTGCGGGAGATGAAACTTGTAGCATAAAAAATAAAATCTAACAGATTCGAAAGAAAACCTGCTTTCCGTCATAAACACGGAGGCAGGTTTTTAATGACAAAAACAAAAATCTATTTTCAGAAAAAGCCAGTATTTGCTAAAAAAAGAGTAAGGAAAAAGTAAGAAAACAAAAAACAAAATGTGATACGATAGAACTAACTTGGGAAAGCAGAAAATTAATTTGTAAAATAGAAAAGTGGGAGGAAGCATATGAAGAAAAAAGTAATCGCGATTGTGTGTGCAGTCGCAGTGCTGGCGGCAGCCGGAGGGGGAGTGACATGGCATTTCCTTGGAAACGGTACAAAAGAGGACGATAACGTCGTCTATGTCAATACTGTAAAAGCCCTGACCAATCTGGGAACTGGAAATGGAATGGAAAACCGCTATGCCGGTGTTGTGGAGTCGGAAAATACCTGGAAAGTAGAGAAAAACAGCGAGAAAAAGGTAAAGGAAGTTTATGTGGAAGTCGGTCAGGAGGTTCAGGTCGGAACACCGCTGTTCTCCTACGATACCGAGAAATTCCAGAGTGACCTCGAGCAGGCGCAGCTGGATCTGGAACGCATAAACAATGAGCTTTCAAGTATGAATACCAATATCAACCAGCTTTACAAAGACAAAAAGCAGGCATCAAAAGACCAGCAGGCAAGCATCACACTGGAAATTCAGGAAGCGGAGCTGGATTTAAAGAAAAAAGAATATGAAGGAAAATCAAAACAGGCGGAGATTGATAAATTAAACGATAACATCACCAATGCGACCGTGATCAGTGAAATCGCCGGTGTCGTAAAATCAATCAACAACGATGACAGCAGCGCCGGCGCTTACTCCGGTGACAGCTCCGACAATTCCTTCCTGACTGTTCTTGCAACGGGAAATTTCCGTGTAAAAGGCCAGATCAATGAACAGAATATGAGCGACGGTTCGATTACGGAAGGAAGCAAGGTGATCGTGCATTCTCGTGTAGATGAGAATCAGACCTGGACCGGAACCGTGACAAAGATTGATCGGGAAAATGCAAAGACCGGCAATAACAACATGTACAGCAGTTCCGGCGATGGCATGACACAGTCGAGCTCCTATCCGTTCTATGTACAGCTTGCCGGAACGAATGGTCTGATGCTCGGCCAGCACGTTTACGTAGAGCCGGATGTCGGCCAGCAGGAAGTCAAAACAGGAATCTGGCTGTCTGACTCCTTTATCAACGATGTCGACAGCAATCCTTACGTCTGGGCCGATAATGGAAAAGGCAAACTGGAAAAACGAAGCGTAACGCTTGGAACGTACGATGAAAACATGATGGAATATCAGATCACCGACGGCCTTGCAGAAGATGATGCAATCACCTTCCCGGAGGACGGTCTGGAAGAAGGGATGAAGACCGTAGTCAGCACCGACGGATCACTGGGACAGAGCAATCCGGCCGGCGGCGAGGATGACGGTATGCTTGACAACGACGATGGAATGGTCGACGACGGTATGAAGCAGGATGAAAACGGCATGGTTGACAATACCATGGACGGCGCAGAGTACAGCGGTGAGGAAGATACAACGAACGTGATCGGCGGCGCCGACAATGGTGATGCAGAACCGGCAGACACACAGGAAGCCGGATCAGCAGATGACGGGGAGGTGCAGCCGTGATTCTGGAATTAGAGAATATCTGTAAAGAATATATGCAGGGCAAAATCCCGGTTCCGGTTCTGAAAAACATCAACTTCTCCATGGAAGAAGGCGAGTACGTTGCGATCATGGGTCCTTCCGGTTCCGGAAAAACAACACTGATGAATATTGTCGGCTGCCTCGACCAGGCGACGAGCGGACGGTTGATCCTCGACGGACAGGACATCAGCAAATGCAGTGACAATCAGATGTCGGACATCCGCCTGCAGAAAATCGGCTTTGTCTTCCAGAACTTCCAACTCCTTGCAAGACAGAGCGCAATGGAAAATGTATGCCTGCCGTTGACGTACGCGGGCGTGCCGAAAAAAGAGAGAAGAGAGCGGGCAGCGATTGCCCTCGAGCGGGTGGGGCTCAGCGACCGTATGAGTTTCAAACCGACCCAGCTCTCCGGCGGACAGAAACAGCGTGTGGCGATTGCAAGAGCGATCGTCAACCATCCGAAAATTCTGCTGGCTGATGAGCCGACCGGAGCGCTCGACTCCCATTCCGGCGAGCAGGTCATGGAGCTGTTCCAGAGCCTGAACGACGAGGGCGTCAGCATCTTGATGATTACGCATGACGCGGAGATCGCATCGATGGCACAGCGCACCGTGGAGATCCGCGACGGAATGATGAAATCGAAGGAGGTGGCCGAAACATGAAAAAAGGAAAAGCCGCAAAGAAAGTCGTGATTGCAGTTGTGACCGCAGTTGCCGTGGGCGGTGTCAGTGTCGGCGGTTATTACGGCATCCGCCAGGCGCAGAAGACGACCGTAAAAGTGTATCCGGTCAGTGACTTTACGAGTGGTTACTGGGAAGACAGCATGAATATGGAAGGCCAGATCACCTCGACGGCTTCCCAGAACATCTATCTTTCCGACAGCCAGACCATTTCCCAGGTTCTCGTCAAAGAGGGCGATGTGGTAAATGCCGGAGACACGCTGATGACATACGATACCAGCATGATCGAGCTGGATCTGGAAACGCAGCAGTTACAGCTTGCACAGACAAAGCTGAAAATCCAGCAGAGTGAAAAAGAACTGGAAAAGCTGAAAAAGACAAAACCGGTAGCGGATACGCCGCTGGATCCGGTGGAGCCGGATTTCCCGGATTTTCCAGATGAACCCATCGATCCGGATTTCCCGGACGAACCGATTCCGACCCCAGAACCGGAGCCGACGTACGAGGATGCTGTTCTGTACAGCAGTACGAATAAGCTTGTATTTGGTTCCAAACCATACAAAGGAGAAGGAACGCAGGAAGACCCATACACCTATCTCTGCGCACCGGGGACAGTCCTGACAGGCGGATTCCTGAATCAGATGGCAGGATACGCGGATGAAAAGGGAACGAAAAAAGAAGAGGACAGCGAAGGATACTGGTTTCGCCTGGAGATTCATGAGGAAAACAAAGCCGCAGAGGCGCTGGAAACCGTGTGGGAGCAGGATGGAACGAAGATTGCGAAAGCATACGAGACTTCGTATGAAGCAGTCCTGAGTCTGAAAGAATCCGAATCGGCGGATGCACCGGAAATAAAAATTACCACGCCGATTGCAAACACAGAGGTTGCAGAGGGCGGCGAGCTGAAGCTGAAAATCGGAATCAATGAGAAGAAAGATACCGAAGAGAAGCCGGATGAGAAAGCCGACGATAAAACGGATGATAGAACCGAGAGTCCGTCCGAGGACGATGTGACACAGCCGGGTGAAGCCGGAAATGGAAGCGGTGAGGCAGACGATTCCACGGAAAACACCGAAACGGATGGCACTTACACATACGTCTGGAAACACAACGGAAAGACAATCGACGGAGATTTTAAGGATACTTACACAAAAGAAAACATCACAAAAGAGGATGCCGGAATCTATATAGTAGAAGTGACAGCGAAAAATGACAAGGGTACTTCCATGGCAGTCAGCACTGCAAATGTGGCGGTAAAAGAAGGAACGATTACCCCGACACCAAGTGTAACTCCGACCCCGAGCGTTACGCCGGGACCGAGTGTAACTCCAGAGCCGACCGTCAGCCCGGAACCAAGTACAACACCGATTCCGACCACAGAGCCGGTTCCAACAGAAACTCCGGTGCCGAGCGAGACCCCAGTTCCGACGGAAACGCCGACGCCGACCGAAGCCCCGGCAGAACCGGAAGCGGAACCGCAGAGCGAAGATGCACCGGAAGCAGTGCAGACGACAGCAAAAACCGTATTCTACGGTGAAAAAGCATCGGTACAGTCCCTCTTTACATCATCCACAGGAAGCAGCGCAAATAACAATACTTCTTCCGGTGATGATACCCAGATGACCTACACAAAAGATGAGTTGAAAAAAGCCATCAGCGAAAAAGAAAGCCAGATCCGTAATCTGAAGCTGGATCAGAAGGAAGAGGAACTCAAAGTCAAAAATACGCAGAAATCCCTGGATTCCCAGACCGTAAAAGCGACGATCAGCGGTGTGGTAAAGAAGGTTGGAAATGCAGAAAACCCGTCCAACGACGGAAGCGCCTTTATCCAGGTCAGTGGAAACGAAGGTCTGTACGTGCGCGGCTACTTAAGCGAGACGTATCTCGATCAGGTAAAAGTCGGCGATGAACTCAACGTGACTTCTTGGTCTTCGGGTGCTTTTGCAGCGGCAACCGTAACCGAGATTTCTCCGTACCCGACAACAAGCTACATGTCGTACAGCGAGACACCAGCCTCCTTCTATCCGTTCACAGCCGTTATCCCGGAAGGCGGAGAAGGTTTTGAAAACGGTGACTGGATCGAGATTGCAATCACTGTCGGAAACGATGTAGAAAACGGCAACGGCCTGTACGTCAGCAAAGAATTCATCCGCGAGGAAAACGGACAGAAATTCGTTTATATCCGGGATGAAAATGATAAATTAAAGAAACAGAATGTGGTAACCGGAAAACTTCTGTGGGGCAGTTATTACGAAGTGAAGAGCGGTCTTTCCGAAGAGGATTACATTGCATTTCCGTACGGCAAAACCGTGGTGGAAGGCGCAGACACGAAGGAATCCAGTTCATCGGATTATTACAACAGTTAAGGAGGCGCATTATGTTAGAAAATGTAAGACTTTCCTTTCAGGGAATCTGGTCACACAAAATGCGTTCCTTCCTGACGATGCTGGGCATTATCATCGGAATTGCGTCGATCATCTCAATTGTCTCCACGATCAAGGGAACGAATGAGCAGATCAAACAGAACCTGATCGGAGCCGGAAACAACAACGTGACCGTCAGTTTAAAGCAGGGCGACGGCGATTACTGGATGGACAACGGACTGCCAAGCGGCGTGTCGAAACTGTCCGATGATCAGAAAAAGCGGATCCGTGAGCAGGATCAGGTGGAAAATGCATCGTTTTACACCGAAAGAACGTATGTGAGCGGCATCGCAAAAGGAAACACAACACTGGACAGTGCGAAGGCGCTTGGCGTGGATGAAAATTATCTGTCGACGTGCGGATATCAGATTTATCAGGGACGCGGCTTTGTGGAGAGCGATTTCTCGAAGATCCACAAAGTTGTCCTCCTCGACGATACCGCAGTGCTGACACTCTTCCCGGATGAGTCGCCGGTCGGCAAAACGATCGAGATCATGGGAGAGCCGTTCACGGTGATCGGCGTGATCAAAAAAGCCGATTCGTTCCAGCCGGTCATCAATTCCAGAGATGACTACTATACGTACAATCAGGAATCCTATCCGCTGGTGCTGATGCCGGATGTCTGCTGGCCGATCGTATTCCAGTATGATGAACCGGAAAATGCCGTTGTGATGGCAAAAACGACCGAGGATATGAGCACGGTGGGAAAGACAACAGCGGATATCATGAACGAATCCGTGACCAATACAACTGATTCTCTTTCCTATCAGGCAGAGGATCTGCTGGAGAAAGCAAAGAGTCTGCAGGAGTTAGGCCAGAGCACGAACCAGCAGCTGATCTGGATCGCGAGCATTTCGCTTCTGGTCGGCGGTATCGGTGTTATGAATATTATGCTGGTATCTGTAACGGAACGTACAAGCGAGATCGGCCTGAAAAAGGCGATCGGAGCAAGAAAACGCAGAATTCTGTTCCAGTTCCTGACCGAGGCGGCGGTGCTCACCAGCATCGGCGGACTGCTCGGCGTGCTGGGCGGCATTATCATGGCACAGGTGATTTCGAGGGTATCGCAGACGCCTGTGGCGATCAGTATTCCGGCAATCATTTTCTCCGTGGTCTTCTCCATGGTGATCGGTATCGTATTCGGCCTGCTGCCGTCGGTAAAAGCAGCGAACCTGAATCCGATCGATGCGCTGCGAAGAGAATAGAACAAAAAAGAGTTGAAAAATCCGTGCGGGTACAGCGTAGGTGCTGGATCCGTGCGGATTTTTTGTGCGGCGTGTGCGGATGAAACTTAAGATCTTTACTTTTTGCGGAAAGTCGGTTATACTGGAAAATAAGCGCAATTTGCGGCGCAGCAAAGAGGCATTCGAGTTTCGGATTCGGTATGTTTATGAAAATATAAGAAAGATTCAAAGACATTTCACATTCGTTTATGGTATAATCAAACAAGAGTATGACCAACGAAAAGGAGTATACGCGAATGAATATTTTGTTTTTTATCACACCGAAAAGTGAAACGGCTTATCTGTATGACGACTGCTCACTTCGGCAGGCCATCGAGAAGATCGAATATCATAAATACACGGCGGTTCCGGTACTGAACAAAAAGGGCTGCTACGTGGGAACACTGACGGAAGGAGATCTGCTCCGCATCATAAAAGAACGGTATCTGCTGAATTACCATGAAGCAGAGGATATCCCGCTCTGGCAGGTTCCGAAACGGTGGAATTATGAGTCCGTCAACATCAACAGCAACATCGAGGACCTGATCGAGATGTCCATGCGGCAGAATTTCGTTCCAGTTGTGGATGACGAGGGAATCTTCATCGGCATCATCCGAAGAAGAGATATCATCCAGTACTGTTATCAGAAAAGCGGCATCAAAGAAGAGGAAGAAGCCCGGCGCAGCGCGCGGAAACAAAACGCAGAACAGATGATTCTGCAGTAAAGAAGAAAATGAGGGAAACATTATGAAAAAACTGATCGATCTTATCCAGGAAGAGCTGGTAAAAGCCTTTACCGCTGCGGAGATGGACCCGTCCTATGCAAGGGTTTCCGTTTCCAACCGCCCGGATCTGTGCGAATACCAGTGCAACGGCGCAATGGCAGCTGCAAAAGCATACCACAAAGCACCGATCCAGCTGGCTGAAGCAGTTGTAGAAAAAGTGACCGATCACAGCGTGATCGGTGAAATTGAAGCCGTAAAACCGGGATTCATCAACCTGAAAATCAACCCGGAATTTCTGGCAGATTATCTTTCCAAAATGCAGAACGATGAAGATCTTTCTGTAGAGAAAGCAAAAAATCCGAAAACCATCATCGTAGATTACGGCGGAGCAAACGTGGCAAAACCGCTTCACGTCGGCCATCTCCGTTCTGCGATCATCGGCGAGAGCATCAAGCGTATGGGACGCTTCATGGGCCACAACATGATCGGTGACGTTCATCTTGGAGACTGGGGTCTGCAGATGGGACTGATCATCACCGAGCTGCAGGAGCGCCATCCGGAGCTTGTTTATTTTGATGAGTCCTTTACGGGAGAGTACCCGGAGGAAGCACCGTTTACGATCAGCGAGCTCGAGGAGATTTATCCTTGCGCAAGCGGCAAATCGAAAGAGGACGAGGACTATAAGAAACGTGCACTCGAGGCAACGAGAGAGCTGCAGCAGGGCAGAAGAGGATATCGTGCGATCTGGAAACACATTATGAACGTTTCTGTTGCCGATCTGAAAAAGAACTATGGAAATCTCGACGTTCATTTCGATCTGTGGATGGGTGAGTCCGATGCACAGGAGTACATTCCGGACATGGTAGATTACCTGAAAGACAATGGTTATGCACATTATGACCAGGGCGCACTCGTTGTTGATGTCAAAGAAGAGACAGACACAAAAGAGATCCCGCCGTGCATGATCTTAAAATCCGATGGAGCAGCTCTGTATGATACGACAGACCTGGCAACCATCATCCAGCGTATGAAACTGTACAAGCCGGACGAGATCTGCTATCTGGCAGACAAACGTCAGGAGCTTCACTTCGTACAGTGTTTCCGCTGTGCAAGAAAAGCAAAACTGGTGAATGATGATACCGTTCTTTCCTTTATCGGCTTTGGTACCATGAACGGAAAAGACGGAAAACCGTTCAAGACCCGTGAGGGCGGCGTTATGCGTCTGGAGCGTCTGATCGGCGAGATCAACGATGAGATGTATCAGAAGATCGTGGAGAACCGCAGCGTAAAAGATACGGATGCAAGAGGAACGGCACAGATTGTCGGACTGTCTGCTATTAAATACGGTGACCTGTCCAACCAGGCATCGAAAGATTATGTATTCGATGTTGAGAGATTTACTTCCTTCGAGGGAAACACCGGTCCGTACATCCTGTACACGATCGTTCGTACAAAATCCATCCTCGGAAAATATAAAGAAGAGGGAAATGAACTGAAGAAAGGCGCACTTCTGGCACCGAAGAGCGACAGCGAGAAAGCTCTGATGCTTTCCGTATCCCGTTTCAACGGCGTTGTGGAGAACGCATTCGAGGAGAAAGCACCGCATAAGATCTGTGCTTATATCTACGAGCTTGCAAACGAGTTCAATCACTTCTACCACGAGACCAAGATCTTAAGTGAGCAGGATGAGGCAAGAAAAGCATCTTACCTGGCACTGCTGGATCTTGTCCGCGAGGTACTTGAGACCTGCATCGACCTGCTGGGATTCTCGGCACCGGAACGGATGTAAGATTCGTCAAGAGGGAAAAAATAGATAAAAAACAGGCGATTTTTTTGGCAGCCGTCGGCTTCTGTAGTTCTTGCGGAAACGGCGGCTGTTGTGTTATACTTACATCACGATTTTTCATCCGCTTGGACATTCGTCCTGAAAAATCGATTCTATATTACTCTATCGAAGAGCCATTCGGCTCAATTTATATCCATGTACAAAAACAGAATATCGGACTGACAAACACTTTGACGTAAAAAGAGGAGGCGGGATCATTGGAAAAGTAGAACTTCCGGGAGGGAAGTATCGCCTGCTGTCAGTGCTCGGAAGAGGGGCAACGTCTGTCGTTTATCTTGCAGAGAAAACTGGATCCGGAAAGCGGTATGCAGTCAAGGTAAGTATATGTGACAGGGAAAAACTGCGCCGAGAAGCGTTTCTTTTACAGAAGTTTTCATATCCCGGGATTCCCTGTGCGGTGGAACTTCTGGAAAGTGGGACAAAAAGCTTTCTGGTGATGGAAGCTGTAAACGGAAAATCTATCGGACAGCGTATGCGTAAGGGAGAACGGTTTTCCAGCCGGGAAATTCTGAAAACGGGAATTGCCCTGAGCGGGATTCTCTGTTATCTCCATGCACAGAACCCGCCGGTTTTCTACCGGGATCTGAAGCCGGACAACGTGATGATAACAGAGCGTGGTGAAATATACCTTGTGGATTTCGGTGCAGCCGGAACAGAAGAAACGGGTGTGGAAGTCCGTTATGGAACCCGCGGTTATGCAGCGCCGGAGCAGTATAACGGGAAGTGTGACGCCCGTTCCGATCTTTATGCACTCGGCGCACTGCTTGCGGCAATGGCGAAGCATGCGAAAAAGCGGCAGAAAAGAGGACTCTGGCGGGTGATGGAAAAGTGTATGCAGAAAAAGCCGGAGGAGCGGTATGCGTCTGCCAGAGAAGTCAAAAAGGCACTGCGGCGGCTGGAAAGAAAGCAAAAAGGCAGGAAGACTCTGCGGATCTTTGCAGTTTTTGCTTTTCTGACAGGAGGAGCGGCTGCAGTTGCCAGCAGGATGCCATGGGGTCAGTTTCCGGCGGCAGACGAATGGGAGGAGCAGGGCGATCTCTGGTTCTGCGGAAATCCGGTGGAAGAAGGCAGTCTGCCGAACTACCAGAAAGCGCGGGAAGCGTTCTTAAAGGCAGACCATCTCAGTCAGGCGGGGCGTGTGGAGCAGGAACTTGTGGAATACTGTCTGGCGGATGATGCGGCAAGGGAAAAAATGCAGATGGAGCCATTGCTGGCTGAATTTTATGATGACACGCAGCAGGAGCCGGAAAAAGAAAAACGCTGCCGCAGATATCTTGCTGTTGCAGGAATGTATTTCAGTTTTTCCGAAGAACTGGCGCGTGAAAATGACATAGACGCCATGCGGAAAGGAATCGAAGTGCTGGAAAAGGCCGCAGGCGAGAATATGGAGGGGAAGTGGGAGGCGGTTATCTGGCAGAGACTGGCGGATGCGTGCTATCTTGGCGGAAAATCTGGGGATGGGGAAAGAGAACAGGACTGGTGCCAGGAGAGCTTTCTCTATTACGAACGGCTTCTGTGCAGCAGACAGGATGGAAACCGGCGGAAAAATCTGCTCAGGGCCGCAGAGCTGGCACTTCAGTTCGACATGCAGGAAAAAACAGAACAGTACCTCAACGAGGCAGCAGAAATTCCGGGAATGGAGGAGGACATTTTTTATCAGCAGATCAGAAAAAGATGGGAGGAAGCAGGATGAGAAAAAAGACCATATGCGCAATGATGACAGGATTCCTGGCCGTCCAGGGAATCGAAGTCCACGCGGAGACACAGCAGACGACAGGCGAGGCCGCAAGTGCGGTGGAAAGCGTGGAATTAGAAGCTGAAATCATCGAGAACAGTGATGTGACAGATGCAGACGGGAAAGCCGGACCGGAGGAACTGCTGCCGGACGAAAAGTCAGAAGAAGAACCGCCTATAGAAGAGAAACCAGAGCAGGAACCAGAGCCGCCGGAAGAGAAAACAGATCCGGCAGAGACCGGAAAGAAAGAGACAGAAGAAGAAAAAATGCTTCCCCCGACGGTAATTCCGGATCCGGAGAAAGAACCAGCGGAAAGGTGGGAAGAAACAGATACAAAAGAATCAGAGACAGAAGAGTCAGATTCGGAGAGAACGGATTTTGGAGAAATGGACACAGAAAAACCAGATTATGAAGATGCAGGTTCAGAAAAATCCGGAACGGAAAATTTGATGCCAGAAGATTCGGAACCGGAAAAGCCTGATATGGAAGAAACGAAGCAGGAATCTCCGTCAACCGAAAAAGAGTCAGAAAATCAAACCTCGGAAACAAAAGCACCAGAAAAAGAAGAGCCTACCGTAATGCCAGATGCCGGAAAGGCAAACACAGAAAAGCAGGAACAAACGGAGCCCGGGCAATCGTCTCCGGAGAAAGAAGAACTCAAAACAGACGAACAGCTGCCCGTTGCTGCAGCCACGCCCGAGGAGGTGACCCAAGATCCAGATGATACTCCGCTACAAACAGAAGAAAGCAGTCCTCCGCCTGCCGAAACTCCATCTGAGAGTGCCGGGGAGGAGCCATCTCAAATACCGCCGCAGATCATCGCTGATTTCATATTATCACAGATAGCAGACGAAGATTTCGAAGCGCCGAACCCCCTGATTATCCGCCCGGCCGACACCAGCGTCGAAATAGATCCCGGTTATACCCCGGAAATTCTGCTCGAGGGAGCCGCCGACACGGCTGAAATTCTTTCCTGCATGGTAAATGGCTCCGAAGCCGAATACGAATGGAAAGAAAACAAAATCTGTCTGAAAGCCGAGAGCCTTTCCGAAGGCTACAACCGCATCACTGTAAAAGTGCGTGGCGCAGACGGCATTGTACGAACCATGAAACCGTGGGAAGTCAACGTGAAACCAAAAACTTCCACACTTGTCAGCCAAAGAACCAGCCAGAAACCAAAAGGAACCCGCCTCTTGCAGTCCTTAAGGCGCCTCTGGAACCTGATTCGTGCCATTGCCGAAATTCAGAATCAGACCACCCGCTATCTGCGTGCACTCTGCAGAAAATAGCCTGATCCGGTTTTGTTTGTATTTCTAATTTCGATATGCTAGAATAAAAGACATGTCATACGATAAAAAAGTAAAAGAGGAAATAAGAGTATGTCAGATATGATATTATTTGATCTGGACGGAACCCTGACCGATTCCGGTCCTGGAATTACAAGATGCGTACAGTATGCGCTGGCATCCTTTGGCATCGAAGAGCCGGATCTGGAAAAACTGAACTGTTACGTGGGGCCGCCGCTTCTGGAATCTTTCATGAATTTTGCAGGCCTTGGCTGCGAAGAAGCACAGCAGGCCATCACAAAATACCGGGAGCGGTACGAGGCAGAGGGCATTTTTGAAAATGAAGTATACGAGGGAATCCCGGAGGTTCTGGCGTATCTGAAAGAGAAGGGAAAAATTCTGGCGGTAGCATCGTCCAAACCGGAAAAATACGTGGAGCAGATCCTGGAGCATTTCGAAATCAGAAAGTATTTTACCGTAGTAACCGGTTCAGAAATGAACGAAACCAGAACCGATAAAGGAGAAGTCATCGCAGAGACGCTGCGCCGACTCGGAGCAGAAGACAGCCGTTCCGACGTGGTGATGGTTGGTGACAGAAGCTATGACGTAATCGGGGCAAGAGAAAACGGACTGCTCTGTGTCGGCGTATCGTATGGGTACGGCGGAAGAGAAGAACTCGAGGCAGCAGGTGCCGCAAAGGTATGTGATACACCGGAAGAACTGAAACTGCTGGCGGAGGATCCGAAAGAAGAGAAGAAAAGACGCGACCGCATCAAAAAAATGAAGCCGGAGCGTATCCCGTGGCTGACAAGAGGAGAAAGTGGAACAGGAATCTTTGCGCCGAAAGAGAAAAAAGCAGAGAATATAAAAGAAAAAAGGACAGCGAAAACAGAGCCAAAAACGGAGGAAATCGTAATTCCTATCCAGCGGAAGCTATGGCGTCTTTTAAAACCGCTTCTGACGTACGAACTGTTTCTGATCGGAGCAACCGTACTTCTGGCGCTGATCCTGATGACGTTTACGACCGGCGGTTATCTGGAAGAGCGTATGCACGCGACATCCGTTCTTGCATCAGCAATCGGCAGTCTGGCGGCGATCCCGGTTCTCTGGAAACAGTACAAAAAAGATGAAGGCATGTTCCCGAAACCGGAAAAACGGTGGAGTGCGGCAGAGGCAGCCGCCTGTATTCTGCTGGTTATGACCTTCGGCCATCTCCTGAATACTGTAATGAACGTGACCGGCTTTACCAGAATCTTTTCCGGCTATCAGGACATGGCATCAAAGATTTATGAAGGACAGAACCCGCTGCTTCTGATCCTGTCCGTCGGTGTGCTGAGCGCGGCCGCAGAGGAAATTGTTTTCCGCGGCATGATTTACCGCAGGGCAAAAGATTTCTGGGGAACCGGCTGGGGCATCGCAGCATCATGTCTGCTGTTCGGTGCATATCACGGCAATGTGACGCAGTTTGTCTATGCAGCCGTGGTAAGTGTGCTTCTGATCCTTATTTATGAGCGGTGCGGAACACTCCTTGCCCCGGTTCTTGCGCACATGGCAGAAAATATCTGGGGACTTTACCGGAGCCAGTTCGTATCCTGGATGACCCAAAAAGCGCCGGCAGGTGCATGGATGTTCATCTTTTTGGAAGCGGTAATCTGCGCCGGAACATTCTGGTATCTGTTTTTAAAGGATAAACAGGGAAAAACACAAAAATAACAGAAAAAAACCGCAGAATCCGCGAAAAAAATGCTTGTCATGAAAAAAACTCTGTGATACAATCTTACTGTTGCACAATAAGCACCCATGCGGTACCAAGGATGGTGCCTGTTTTTTGAAAAACAGGTTCCAAGGTGAAAAAACATGGGGAAGAATAAAACCATAAGGAGATAAAACAATGAGCGTAATTTCAATGAAACAGTTACTGGAAGCCGGTGTTCATTTCGGACATCAGACAAGAAGATGGAATCCTAAAATGGCTCCGTACATCTACACAGAGCGTAATGGTATCTACATCATCGACCTGCAGAAATCTGTAGGAATGGTAGATGACGCATACAAAGCTGTTGCAGACATCGCAGCAGACGGCGGCACAATCCTTTTCGTAGGAACCAAAAAACAGGCTCAGGACGCTATCGCTGTTGAGGCAGAGCGCTGCGGAATGTACTATGTAAACGAGAGATGGCTCGGCGGTATGCTGACCAACTTCAAAACCATCCAGAGCCGTATTGCAAGACTGAAAGCAATCGAGACCATGGAGCAGGATGGCACCTTCGAAGTTCTTCCGAAAAAAGAAGTCATTGAGTTAAAGAAAGAGCTTGCAAAACTGCAGAAAAACCTTGGCGGTATCAAAGAAATGAAGAGACTGCCGGACGCTATCTTCGTAGTAGATCCGAAAAAAGAGAGAATCTGCGTACAGGAAGCTCATACACTGGGAATTCCGCTGATCGGTATCTGCGATACCAACTGCGATCCGGAAGAGCTTGACTATGTAATTCCGGGTAATGACGACGCTATCCGTGCCGTAAAACTGATCGTTTCCAAAATGGCAGACGCAGTGATCGAGGCAAAACAGGGCGAGGCTGAGGAAGCTGCATACGAAGAAGCAGCAGAGACAGACGCTGAATAATTTACGCGAAGTAATGAACTGGGGGGAACTTGAAATTCAGGTTCCCTTCGGCGAATCTCACAATAGCAGACCGGCATGAAGATGCAGTCTGCTGAATCACGTATACGGAGGAATAAAACAATGGCTATTACAGCAGCAATGGTAAAAGAGTTAAGAGAAGTAAGCGGTGCTGGTATGATGGACTGCAAGAAAGCTCTTACAGCTACCGAAGGTGATATGGACAAAGCAATGGAGTTCCTGAGAGAAAAAGGACTTGCTACTGCTCAGAAAAAAGCTGGCAGAATCGCAGCTGAGGGTATCGTTATGCTGAACGTATCCGAGGATGGAAAGAAAGCTGTCGCTGTAGAAGTAAACGCTGAGACAGACTTCGTTGCAAAGAACGAGAAATTCCGTGGCTATGTAGCACAGGTTGCAGAGCAGGCTATGGATACAACTGCAGCAGACGTAGAAGGATTCCTGGCAGAGCCTTGGAAATTCGATACCAACGAGACCGTTGGCGAAGAGCTGGCTCATCAGATCGCTACCATCGGCGAGAACATGAACATCCGTCGTTTCCAGCAGGTAAAAGAGGAGAACGGTTTCGTTGCTTCTTATACTCATATGGGCGGTAAAATCGGTGTTCTGGTTGACGTTGAGACAGATGTTGTAAACGATGACCTCAAAGAGATGGCTAAAAACGTTGCAATGCAGATTGCAGCTCTTCGTCCGCAGTACACAAACCGCGACGAAGTAAGCGCTGATTACATCGCACATGAGAAAGAAATCCTCATGGCTCAGATTCAGAACGACCCGAAAGAGTCCCAGAAACCGGAAAAAGTTATCCAGGGAATGATCCAGGGCCGTATCAACAAAGAGCTCAAAGAGATCTGCCTGCTTGACCAGGTATACGTAAAAGCAGAAGACGGAAAACAGTCCGTAGCTCAGTATGTAGCACAGGTTGCAAAAGCAAACAACGCAACCGTAGCAGTAAAAGGTTTCGTTCGTTTCGAGACCGGTGAAGGAATCGAGAAGAAAGAAGAGAACTTTGCTGAGGAAGTTGCTAAACAGATGAACGCATAATTCAACTGTGAATTTGTAAAAATAACGCAAAAATATAAAACCCTCATAAATGTGCAGAAAATACACGATTTATGAGGGTTTTTTACTGTCACAGGCAGTATCCATCGGAAATGCAGTAAGTGCCCTGAAGGATACCGTCCCCGGAGATTTCTCGGCAATGAATCTTTCGGAGATTTGTGAATTAATCCAGGAACATAAATCGAATGGTCCGGTAATGGAGATGAAACGTTAAACATAAGAAAAGAGGAACAAATTTGAAAAAACAAGACAAAAGAAACTGGCCGAAAGCAGTGATTCAGATCCTTTCTTTCCTGCTGATCCCGGGCTTGTTTGAGGCGCAGTTTTCTGCGGTTGGGACGATTATTTCCGCAGTTTATCAGGGGACGGTTTCGTGGGAACGGATCAGGTATTCGGTATGGATGGTGCTGGCGACGGTTCCGGCGGTGATTATTGTGGGACGGTTTTTCTGCGGATATTTCTGCAGCTTCGGGGCTGTGCAGGATTTTCTGTGGTTTGCAGGAAATAAGCTGAAAAAGCGGTTTCGAAAAGCAGGTGCGAAAAACCTGCATTCAAATTCAAAGAAGAGTGGAAGAAATGTTCCAACAGGCTGGATCAAATATGGTGTGCTCCTGTTCTGGGCAGTCTTCGTATGGAGCGGTATGATAAAATGGAACATCGCAGGGCCGTGGCAGGTATTTGGACAGTACAGTTCCATCGGACACTGGCCGGGCGTGAAGCCGATGTTTTCGATTGGCGGTGCGCTGATTCTGGTGATTTTCGTCGGATCCGTCTTAATCCAGCGCTTTTTCTGCCGGTATCTCTGTCCCATAGGAGCCATCTACAGCATGATTTCCAGATGTACTCTGTTAAAAATTGTAAAACCGCGGAGCAAATGCGGAAACTGCCGTCTCTGTACTGCAAAATGTACCATGGGAATTGATCTGACAGAAAAAGAGCAGACGGCAGGCGGCGAGTGCATTGGATGCGGGGTATGTATAAACGGATGTCTGAAGAACAATGCACACTGGAAGTACCGATACAGCGTGTGGATCGGTGTCGGGGTGACCTGTCTTACGATTGCAGCGTCACAGTTCCTGATCCGGAGCGAGAGCGGTTCCGTTGGTAAGACAGCAGGTGATGCGGCCATTAATACGGCAGAACAGAATCTGGACAGCAGATTCCAGGACGGCGCTTATTCCGGAAGTGGAGAAGGCTACCGCGGAACCGTGACCGTTTCCGTAAAAGTGGAACAGGGAACGATAACCGGATTGACGATAGAGAACGCCGAGGATGATCAGACATATCTGGACAGAGCAAAGTCAGGAATCTTTTCGGAAATCATGAAAAAACAGAGTGCCGAGGAGATAGATACCGTTTCCGGCGCCACCTACAGCAGTAAAGGGTTGATTGAGGCCACTCAAAATGCGTTAAAAGAAGCCGCCGGAGATGAGAATACTGTACAGGAAAATACAGCATCTGAATCGACGGATACAACGGAAGAAAAACAGGCATTCCTGGACGCCGGCCGTTTCCACGACCTGAAAGACGGTATCTGCACGGGTACCGCCGATGCCTTCCGCGGGGATGTCGAAGTGCAGGTAACGGTAGAAAACCAGAAAGTGACCGACATCTCCATCCTTTCCTACTGCGACACCGAGGAATACTTTTTCCGTGCAGCGCCTTACGTGATAGGGCAGATGAAAGAAGAACAGAGCCTTAACATCGACGCCTTGAGCGGTGCCACCTACAGCAGCAACGGTATCATTCACGCCACCGCCAATGCACTCGAAATCCCGGAAGACGAATATGCACCGCGTCCTGGCCGGGATCTGGCACATAAGCAGAAAGAGCACGGTCATATTGTAAAACATACGATCGAGAGCCAGGAGCAGTATGAAGAAAAAGTAAAAGAATACGAAGACGCACAGAATTAAAAAACAAAAATAATCTCAAAATAAGCACTGTAAATACATCCATCTGTATTTGCAGTGCTTTTCTGCTGTAACAGAACCCCGCCTGACTGCATCAAAAATATAAAAAATTTAACAATCATTTGATATAGACCTTATAGGAACAGGATAGCAGTTAAAATACAAATGTGCCACGATCGTGATTGTAGTAAAAAATATTCTGAAAGAAATGGCAGGAACAGCAAAAATACAGCGGTTAGGCTGGAGTCTGGAATGGATGCAGCGCATATCTGAAAAAGGAAACGAAAACCTGGGACAGCTGGGGTATACGGATCATTCGCAGAAACACTGTATGCAGGTTGCCCATCAGGCAGAGTACGGTGCACTTCTTGCAAATGAACTTTTAAAAGAAACGGATATGACGTTGGAAGACAGAGTAACCATCGTTCCTTGGTTCTGCAGTTATTGCAGCTGTAAAACTGGCAGGCGGAACGATCAACGTGGCGGTTGCATGCCTGGCGATTTTCTTTGCACTGGGATTTATTTTCCTGAAAATTGCAGATCGGCAGCCGATGGCGGGGGAGAGATAAAACAGAACATAACATAAAAAATCTCAAAGCAGGAGAGAAATCCGCTTTGAGATTTTTTGCGTTTCACTCCGGGGTTCCGCAATGAGAGGTTTTGTGGTACAATAAGCAGTGAGTCGGGCCGCAGGGGATGAGGGGGCCTGAAAAATATGAATCATACAGACAGGATGAAACAAAATGGAAAAAACCAAAAAACTGGCGGTAGGCATTTTAGCGCATGTCGATGCGGGAAAGACGACGCTGGCAGAGGGAATTTTATATAAAACAGGCCAGATCCGGAAAGCCGGAAGAGTGGATCACAAGGACGCCTTTCTGGACACGGAGGAACTGGAAAAAGCAAGGGGCATCACGATCTTTTCCAAACAGGCCGTGCTGAAGCTGAACGAGACGGAGGTCACACTCCTTGACACGCCGGGCCATGTGGATTTCTCGGCGGAGATGGAGCGCACTTTACAGGTCATGGACTATGCGGTTCTTCTGATCAGCGGTGCGGACGGCGTGCAGGGGCATGTGGAAACCCTGTGGCGGCTGCTCGCGCGGTATGAGATCCCGGTCTTTCTCTTTATCAACAAGATGGATCAGCCAGGCACGGATGCGGAAAAACTGCTGGAAGAACTGCAGAGCCGTCTCTCAGAGCACTGCCTGAATTTCTCGCAGGATCTCCAGAACGCAGAATTGCTGGAAGAACTCGCCATGTGTGATGAGGACGTGCTGGAGCAGTATCTGGAAACGGGAAGCGTGGAAGAAAACCAGATCCGCACGATGATCGCAGAGCGGAAGGTTTTTCCGTGCTGCTTTGGCTCTGCACTCAAGATGGAGGGCGTGACGGAATTTCTGAAAATTCTGGACCGGTTTACAAAAACGCCGGAGTACGGCGGGGATTTTGGCGCGCGCGTTTTTAAGATTTCAAGGGACACGGCAGGAAACCGTCTGACGCATCTGAAAATCACGGGCGGCGTGCTGAAGGTGAAGCAGATGCTCGGCGAAGAAAAGGCAGACCAGATCCGTATTTATTCCGGTGCGGGCTATACGATGGTACAGGAAGCACCGGCGGGGACGATCTGTGCCGTAACGGGACTGAACAGCACTTTCTCCGGTCAGGGCATCGGCAACGAAACCGAGGCGGAAAAACCGGTGCTGGAGCCGGTGCTGACGTACCGCATCGAGCTTCCGCCGGACTGCGATGTCCATCAGATGCTTGGAAAACTGCGCCAGTTAGAAGAAGAAATCCCGGAGCTCCACATTGTCTGGAATGAGCGCCTCGCGGAAATCCATGCGCAGGTCATGGGTGAGGTGCAGATCGAGATCTTAAAGAGTCTGATCCACGAGCGTTTCGGCGAATGGGTGGAATTCGGAGCCGGAAATATTGTATACAAAGAGACGATCCGCAGTACCGTGGAGGGTGTCGGCCATTTCGAGCCGCTGCGCCATTATGCGGAAGTTCATTTGCTGCTGGAGCCGGCAGAACCGGGCAGCGGACTGCAGATTGGAACCGTCTGCAGCGAGGACACCCTGGACCGCAACTGGCAGCGTCTGATCCTCACACATCTGCTGGAGCGGAAGCATCCCGGCGTGCTGACCGGGTCGGAGATTACCGATATGAAAATCACGCTGGTCAAGGGCCGTGCGCACATTAAGCACACCGAGGGCGGCGACTTCCGCCAGGCGACGTACCGTGCGGTGCGGCAGGGACTGAAAAAAGCAGAATCCGTTCTGCTGGAGCCGGTCTATGCGTTCCGTCTGGAAATTCCGTCGGAATCGACGGGACGGGCGCTGAACGATATCCAGCGGATGTACGGCAGCTTTGAACCGCCGGAAATGGAAGGCGATATGACAGTGATCACCGGAACCGCACCGGTTGTGACGATGCGGGATTATCAGAAAGAAGTGACTGCTTATAGCCGGGGACGCGGAAGAGTGTTCTGTACCTTAAAAGGATATGAGCCGTGTCACAACGCGGAGGAAGTGATTGCCTTCATCGGCTACGATTCCGAGGCGGATGTGGAAAATCCGACGGGTTCTGTGTTCTGTGCCCACGGGGCAGGCTTTGTCGTTCCATGGAATGAAGTGGAAGACCATATGCATCTGGAATACACGCTGGAAAATCCGGAAGAAGAAAGCGATTCAGCCGAATCTGCGGCAGACCGGAGCGGCGGAGCATCCTCTGTGCAGAAAGCAAAAAAAGCATCCGACCGCGTGCCGATGGCAGCTTCCCTGCAGGAGGCAAAGGAGCTGGAAGAAATCTTTACGAGGACATACGGCAAAGTGGAGCGGAAGCGCGCCGGTTTCGAGCGGCGGACACGTCCGGTCACCTCGTCATCCGGCATCGGGGATCCCAAATATGCAAAATCAAACCGCCCGAAGGAGCCGCAGGAGGAATATCTGCTGGTGGACGGCTATAACATTATTTTTGCATGGGATGATTTAAATGAGCTGGCGAGGTATAATATTGAGAGCGCCAGAGGAAAGCTGATGGACATCCTGTCAAATTATCAGGGATATAAAAAAATGACGCTGATTCTTGTCTTTGATGCCTACAAAGTAAAAGGCAAACAGGGTGAGGTCGGCATGTACCATAATATTCATGTCGTTTATACGAAAGAGGCGGAGACGGCTGACCAGTACATCGAGAAAACGGTTCACAGGATCGGCCACAACGGCAACGTAACGGTGGCTTCCTCGGACGGTCTCGAGCAGATCATCATTATGGGAGCGGGCGCGCATCGTCTCTCCGCACGGGATCTGCGCACCGAGATTGAACATACAAACGGCCAGATCCGGGAAAACTATCTGGAGAAAGAACAGAAAACGAAGTCGTACCTGCTGGAGAACGCCTCTGGAGAACTGGGAGACTTTTTAAAAGAGCTGGAAGAAGAGCGAAAAAAAGAGAGTAAAAAGAGCAAAGGAAAGGCTTAAGATGAATTACGCAATCATATTATCGGGGGGAATCGGAACGAGAATGCAGATGGGGGATTTTCCGAAGCAGTATCTGGAAGTGGAAAAGAAACCGATTCTGCTGTATACGCTGGAGCAGTTTCAGAAAAGCAGTGCCGTTGAGAAAATCGTCATCGTGGCGGCAGATGCCTGGAGAGAGAAGATCCGCGGATGGATGGAAGAAGACGGGATTACGAAATTTCTCGCCTTTGCGGATGCCGGGGATACGCGGCAGGAATCCATTCATAATGGCCTTACCGTCTGCATGGAGGATTCCGTATCGGAGAACGACGGTGTGATCATCCACGACGGCGTGCGGCCTCTGGTGAGCGAACAGCTGATTGGCGACTGCCTTGCGGCGCTTGCCGATCATGAGGGCTGTATGCCGGTGCTGCCGATGAAGGACACGATCTATCAGAGCAGCGACGGAACGAAAATTGACCATCTGCTGGAGCGCAGCACGCTGTTTGCCGGTCAGGCGCCGGAAGCCTTCCGGCTGCATCCGTACGCGAAGATCAACCGGGAAGCATCGAAAGAGGAGCTGTCCCTCACAAGGGGAACGAGTGAAATTGCCTACCGCCATGGAATGGATGTGGCGATGATCCCAGGGGATGAGCGGAACTTTAAGATTACAACAAGGAGCGATCTGGAGCGTTTCTGTACGATTGTGGAAGGAGAAACGAAATGAGAGCATACGAGCTGCATGGAGTCAATGATTTAAGAAGGGAAGACATCGAAAAACCGGAAATCCCATCCGGCTGGGTTCTGGTGCAGGTAAAGGCATCAGGAATCTGCAGCTCCGATATTCCGCGGATTTTCACAAACGGAACATACCATTTTCCAACGATTCCGGGTCACGAGTTTTCAGGCGTGGTTGCCGCATACGGCGAGGGTGTGCCGGAAGAGCGAGTTGGAAAACGGGTCGGCATTTTCCCGCTGATCCCATGCCGCACCTGCCCGCAGTGCCGGCAGAAAAAATATGAGATGTGCGAACACTACGATTACCTCGGCTCGCGCCGGGACGGCGGCTTTGCGGAATACGTGGCCGTGCCGGACTGGAACCTGATGGAGCTGCCGGAAAACGTCAGCTTCCGCGAGGCAGCAATGCTGGAGCCGCTCTCTGTGGCGCTTCATGCGGTGAAACGAAGCGGTGTGAAGCCGGGCGATACCGCAGCAGTGATCGGAACGGGCATGATCGGTTTTGCAGCGGCAGCGTGGGCGAAAGCGCTCGGCGCCGAAACCGTTTTTGTGATTGGACGGGGCGAAGCAAAACGTGCGGTCGCAGAACAGATCCCGGGCATCTCATATGTGACGGAAGAGGAGAGTAAAGCGATTCAGGCGGATGTTGTAGTAGAAGCGGTCGGAACGCCGCAGGCCGTTTCCGGTGCAGTTCTTCTTGCAAGACCGGGCGGAAGCATCGTGCTGATGGGAAATCCATCGGGCGATCTTGCGATGGAAAAGAACGTGTACTGGCGCATCCTGCGCAAACAGCTGAACCTGATGGGAACGTGGAATTCTTCTTATGAAAAAGATGAAGCCTGCGACTGGACGGAGGCACTCGATGCGCTTTCGAAGAAGAAAATCCCGGCACAGGCGCTGATCACGCACTGTTTCCCGTCCGAAAAGCTGATGGACGGACTGGAACTGATGAAAAATCATAAAGAGCCATACTGCAAAGTAATGGTTTCATGGGAGTAGAAATATGAGAAAAAGTCAGATATCGGCATCCATGATGTGCTCAAACCTTGTGGATCTGCAGGCGACGATCGATGTATTTGAAAAAGAAAAAGTCGAATATCTCCATATTGATGTGATGGACGGCGAGTTCGTTCCGAACTTCGGCCTTGGCGTCGACTACATCCGCGGACTGCGGGAACTGACGAGTATTCCGCTCGATCTTCATCTGATGATTAAAGACCCGGAGTACAAGCTGCCGTGGATCGGCATTTACAAAGAGGACATCGTGACGATTCATTATGAGAGCACTTTCCAGGTGCAGCGCGCGCTCGATTACCTCGTGCCGTACGGCTGCAAGCGGTTCCTCGCGATCAACCCGGCGACACCGATCGGGCAGATCGAGGAAGTGCTTGATTATATCGACGGCGTCAATCTTCTGATGGTGAATCCGGGCTTTGCCGGACAGAAAATTGTGCCGAGTACGCTGCGCAAGGCGGAAAAGCTGCAGAAATTTCTGCAGGAGATGCACCGGGAGGACATCATTTTAGAAGTGGACGGAAACATTACGAAGGAGCACGGCGCGACGCTGCGTTCCTTTGGAGCCAGCATTTTTGTGGCGGGAACTTCGAGCATTTTCTGCACCGATGTATCGCACTTCGGAGAAAAAATCCGGGAATTCCGGAAAGCAGTGGAATAAGAAAAAGAACTGCCTTCCCGGGATGCACGGTTTGAAAAACAGACGAATACTGTAAAGTGAGAAATGACGGAGCGTGTCATATGGTAGAATTGCTTCTGCTTGCTGCGGCGCTCTCAGCCGATAACTTTGCAGTAAGCATCGGATATGGAAGCAGCAATACGAGAATTTCACCCGGCATGACGGCGCTGCTGAATCTGTTTTGCAGTGCTGCCCTGGTTGCTTCCGCGCAGTTTGGAAAAAGATTTCTGCAGTCCGCAGGACCGGAATGGGGAACCAGAGTGGGTGCGGGCTGCTTTTTTCTTATGGGAACGCTGAAAATTTTCGAAGAACTGAGAAAACGCAGAAGAAAAAAGCAGGGAAAACCAGAAGCAAGACTGGAACATCTGGAAAAACAGCTCCACCCACTGGAATTTGGCCTGCTGGCGGTTTCGATGTCGGTGGATGGAATTGTCTCCGGCGTCTTTGCCGCGGATCTTCCGGTGACAGGAGGACAGATCTTTTTTGCCTCCTTCGCGGTCGGAATGGCGGCGATGTATGCCGGAACTGCCATCGGAAAAAAGACGGGGCAGAAAAACGGCGGAAACGGAGCACTGTTCGGAGGAATTCTGTTCTATTTACTGGCGTTTTTAAAGCTCACATAGAATTACATGTAAGAAAGAAAAACCAGCAGATCCCGGCGTAAAATTGACAAGCCCGTGCAGATATGCTATAAAAGTAGGAGGTTTGCTGCTGGAAAATTTAAAAAACAGATGCAGCAGACAAAGTAAGAGAGGAAAATACATGATTTCAGTAGTAATCCCTTCGTACAACGGTGCAGAAACACTGTTTCAGGCAATCGACTCAGTCCTTTGCCAGACAACAAAAACCCCGCTGGAAATCCTGGTGATCGACGACCATTCCACGGACGATACGATGGAAAAGATGGGGCGTTACGGAGAAAATGACCGGGTACGGTATATCCGGAATGAGACAAACAAAGGAGCATCCGCATCCAGAAACCGCGGTGTACAGCTCGCAAAGGGCGATTACATTGCCTTTCTGGACGCGGATGATTACTGGGATCCCGAAAAACTGGAAAAGCAGGAAAAAGCCCTTGCAAAGACCGGTGATGTGCTCTGCTGTACGGGTCGGGAGCTGATTTACGATCAGGAACCGGAAAAGCAGAAGATTTTTTCTGTCCCGGAGCGGATCACCTACAAAATGCTACTGCGCGGCAACGTGATCGGCTGCTCGTCGGTACTGGCCAAAAGAAGCGTTCTGCTGGAATTCCCGATGGAAAAGGACGAGTGCCACGAGGATTATCTGGACTGGCTGCGGATCCTGAAAAAATACGGGACAGCCTGCGGTGTGGATGAGCCTTTGCTGAAATACCGGCTGTCCAGCACAGGAAAATCGGGGAATAAACTGCATTCTGCAGGAATGACTTACCGTGTTTACCGCGAGCTGGGAATGGGAACGTTCCGCTCCCTGTACTGTTTTGCGTGCTATGCCGTAAACGGTGTGCGGAAGTATTACGGTAAGGGCAAAAAGAGAGGAAGAGATTGATGAACTATAAAAACAGGGAACAGTACAAACATCTGATGCGTGTCCTGGCGGTCGCGGCGATTGTGCTTCTGGAATGCACTGTTTTTTCTGTGTTCTGGGACAGATACTATGCGAGCCACCTGTGGCTGGAGCCGTTCTGGGATAAGGGAAATCAGATTATCGTCGTGATCTACGGTATTTTTCTTCTGGTTTTCATGTACATTTACGGCGGCATGAAGATCGGCTACATGAAGGGAAGCAGCATCATCTATTCCCAGATGATGACGGCATTCTGTGCCAATGCGCTGATGTATCTGCAGATTATCCTGCTGTGGCGCCACCTGCCGTACATTCTGCCGATGGTCGGCATGACACTCGTGGACTTTGCGCTGGCAGGCATTGTATCCTGGCTTTTTGAGAAAACGTTTGCGCGTCTCTTTCCGCCAAGAGAGGTGCTTCTGATTTACGGTGAATACCCGATGGAAAGCCTGGAGCTGAAGATGAACCAGCGGCCGGACAAGTATATTGTAGCACATAAGGTGAGCGTGGAAGTGGGAGAGAAAGAGCTCTGCCGCCAGATTGACACATACGGTCAGGAGGGTGTGATCCTGGGCGATCTTCATTCGGAGCTGCGCAACCGTCTGCTGAAATATTGCTATGCGAAAGAAATCCGTGTCTATCTGACGCCGAAGCTGTCGGATATTATGGTACGGAAAGCGGAAGCGCTCCATATTTTCGATACACCGCTTCTGCTCGCGCGAAACAGTGGTCTTTCGTTTGATCAGAGATTCTGCAAGCGCCTGCTGGATCTGCTCGTATCGACGATTCTTCTTGTGATCACGTCGCCGATTATGCTGATCGCAGCGCTCTGCATCAAGCTGTATGACCATGGCCCGGTGTTCTTTAAACAGAAACGTCTCACGATCGGCGGAAAAGAATTCTATGTCTACAAATTCCGAAGCATGATCGTGGATGCCGAAAAAGACGGCGTAGCCCGCCTGGCAACGAAGAACGACAGCCGCATTACGCCGGTCGGGAAGGTGATCCGCGCGACGAGAATTGATGAGCTGCCGCAGCTTCTGAACATTTTCAAGGGCGATATGAGCGTCGTCGGACCGCGCCCGGAGCGGCCGGAGATTGCAAAGGAATATGAGGAATCGATTCCGGAGTTTGCTTACCGTCTGAAAGTAAAGGCAGGCCTTACCGGCTACGCCCAGATTTACGGAAAGTACAACACGACCGCATACGACAAGTTGAAGCTGGATCTGATGTACATAGAAAGCTATTCGATTTTAGAGGATCTGAAGCTGATTCTTGCAACCTTTAAGATTGTCTTCACAAAGGAGAGCACAGAAGGGCTCGAGGAAGGACAGACGATCAGCCTGAACGCAAAGGAAGAGGAGAAAAAAGATGTTTAATACCGAGGACGAAATTCTGCGCCGGCTGCAGGAAAAAAATCTGGAAATGGCCGTTATGTTTTACCACTGGTGCCAGAGAAATCATCTGACCTGTTATCTCTGCGGCGGCGGCTGTATCGGTGCAATCCGCCACGGCGGCTTTATTCCGTGGGACGATGATCTCGACTTTTTCATGCCGCGGAAAGATTACGAGAAGTTCCTGAAAATCTGGGATACGCAGGAGGAGAGTAAAATCTACAAGCTCGAGTACCCGAAAGAGGGCTTCTGCAATGCTCACACGTTTGCGAACATCCGCGACAGCCGCACCACGCAGGTGAAAAAGGAGCAGGTCGATATGGATCTCTGCCACGGCGTTGCACTTGATATTCTCCCGATCGAGGGCTATGCACCGGGAAACCTTGCGCGGAAATGGCAGGTGATCGAGGGAAAGATTTTCCAGCTCTTCTGCACGCAGGTTATTCCGACCAAAGAACGCCACGGCGCGTTTATGCATTACCTGGGAACGATTCTGCTGGCGCTGGCTCCGACGCAGAAGATGCGGTACCGGATCTGGAAGCAGGCAGAGAACTATATTACAAAATTTGATATCGACAGCCCGCGGGTGGACGGCATCACCGAGATGTGCGCACCGCAGGCGATTCTCCGGAAATATCCGAAAAAGATTTTTGCATCGGCGATTGAGGTTCCGTTCGAGAACGAGCGCCTGCCGATTCCGGTCGGATATGACACATATCTGCGCATGGCGTTCGGCGATTATATGAAACTGCCGCCGAAAGAACAGCAGAAAGGCCACCACGATGCGGCGTTTCTGGATCTCGATCATCCGTATGAGCAGTATAAGGGGATACACTACTGCTGTAAGAAATAAAGAAAGAGGATAAAACAATGCCGGAAATTTCAATCATTACCCCGGTGTATCAGGCAGAAAAATTTTTAAAAAAATGTGTGGATTCCATTCTCTCCCAGTCTTTTACGGACTGGGAGCTGCTTCTTGTAGATGATGGAAGCACCGACAAGAGCAGTGAAATCTGCCGGACATACGCAGAACAGGATGCGCGGATCCGTTATCACCAAAAAGAGAACGGCGGTGTCAGTTCGGCGCGGAATGCGGGCGTTGCGCTTGCAGAGGGGCGTTATATCACGTTTGTGGACAGCGACGATTTCGCAGCGGAGGATCTTCTGGAAACACTGTATCGTCTGGCGGAAAAATATGATGCCGAAATGAGTATCTGCCGCGGATACGATCTCTATGAAGGAAGGCCGGTGCCGGATCTGAAACAGGAGGGAATCGAATCTGTGACCGACAGCGAGGAGGGACTGCGCCAGGTGATGAAGGCGCGCGTGTTCGGCGTGATGCCGTGGGGCAAGCTGTATCGGAGAGAGATTTTCGAGGGCGTTGTCTATCCGGAGAAAACAATCGCCGAGGATGCATACGTCATCGTTCCGTTAATGGAGCACTGCCGGAAGGTGGCCTTTTCCACAGCACAGAAATACTATTATGTGCACCGGCGCGAAAGCCTCACGACAAGCGGTTTTCGCTGGTCAGATCTGGGTTCGGTGGAAGTATGGGATCATAATCAGAATGTCGTGGAAGAACGCCACCCGGCGCTGAAAAAAGAAGCAGGTGTGCGCTGCTGCTGGGCGCGGTTTTTCGTGCTGGACAAGCTGATGCTGTTGGAAACCATGGACGCGGAGAAAAAGGCGCTTGCGAAGAGGCTGGCAAAAGAGCTTAAAAAGCATCCGCTTCTGGTACTGGAAGGCGATCACTTCACGAATGGGCGGAAAATCGCCTATCTGACCCTGTTTCTGGGAACCGGAATTTACCGGCAGTGCGTTCGTGCACTGTTCCGGAAAAGAAATTTATAAAAAATGCGGCAGAAACGAATGAGATTTTCGTTTCTGCCGCATTTTTATATGGATTTTTCTAGCTTTCTTTTTCGGAAAGCAGAACACCGTTTTTATCAAACACATACGTTGTTCCGTCAATTTTTTTCGTCCCGGTGACGCATCCGCCCCAGCTCTGGAAATAATATGTTTTTCCGTCAATTTCTGCCCAGCCGGTCTGCATGGAAGCATCATCGTTGAAGTAATACCAGTTGTTTTTATAATAGAACCACTGCGATTTTCTCGCACCGCCCCAGCTGTAGGTAAAGTACCAGACACCTTCCCGGATCACCCATTGGTTTGCCGGCATGACGCCGTTTTCATCAACAAAATAAAGATTGTTGTCGTACGTAAAGGCTTCATCCGTTTTCCGTGTACAGTCCTCATTAATATAATAGTATTTATTCTGAAGCAGCAGCCAGCCTTCGTGTGCGGCACCGCCCCAGCTTCTGAGATAATAATAGTTTCCATCCCATTTCAGCCACTGGTTCTGATACATTTTTCCGCTCTTATTTACAAAGTAGAGATTGTTGTCATACAGGAAACTTTCGTTCTGCTTCAGGGAACCGTCCGCATTCATAAAATACCAGGCGCCATCGATCTGATACCAGCCATTGGTTACGCAGGAATATTTCTGTACATAATACCAGGCACCGTCATGGTACAGCCAGGTGCTGCCGGAAATACCGCCCCAGGAAAGAAATTTGACGCGGTAACCGTTTAAGGTAAGTGTCGTATTGCGTGCGGCACCTCCCCATGTGTAAAAATAGTACATCGTTTTGGTCTCCGGATCAGCGTGCCATCCGGACGAATACATAATACCGGTATCCTTGGCGAGATAGTACCAGTTGTTGCTGATAAACTGCCATCCGGTCTGCATCTCACCGCTGCCGGAAAAATAATAGTAATCTCCATCAAGCAGAAGCCAGCCTGTTGCCATAACGCCGTCCGCGCCGAGGTAATACGTTTTGTGGTCGAGGGTGAGCCAGCCGGTATACGGTGTTTCATCATCGTTGTAGTAATACCATTTTCCATCCCGTTTTACCCAGCCGATGACGTGGCGTTCGTTTGTGATCACGCCGTTTTCATCGGAGGTATATTCGATGCCCGTTTCTGTGTCGCGCCAGGAAGTGGAGCATACGAGAAGATGGCTGCTGTCTGCATAATATTTCTGTCCGCCGCGGGTGAAAAATCCGCTGTACGGGATGCCGTCATGATAAGCAACGAGCTTGGAAGAACGGCCGCGGTAAATTTCATAGGTATCATCCACGTTGGAAGTGACCGCGGAACCGGAAAAGTCAGCAATGACTGCCGGAAGATCGCCGGAATATTCTGTCGTGGAAAATACGCGCAGCCCCAGAGAGGTCAGGGTCTCGACGGTATCGTTATCCATAATACGGAAGTCACCGGTCTGGATAAAATATTCCGGGTTGACGGCAGCAAGATAGTCTGCATCGACAGCATTCGGATATCCGTGATGATTGGAAGTCATCAGATCAATGCTGTACAGCCCGTAGTTCGAAACAATCCGGCTGGCATCTCCCTCGACGTCGTCGATATCGCTCGTCAGAAAAGCGCGGTGGTCGTTTGCGGAGGCAATTACACCAAGACAGAACTGGTTGGCGTCCTCTTTTGGACTTGTGAGATAATCTTCCTCGTAGTTGACAATCTGGATCTGGAAATTTCCAAAAGCAAAATCAGGAGATCCTTCTTCTGCGGAGGCGGCACCGGGATTCAGATGCTGGATCAGGGTCACGCCTTCAGTCTCTTCTGCAGCAGTAAGAAGCTGGTCGTAGACATAAAGATTGTCCCAGAGACGCGCAGTATTATAGATATAACTGTCATCATACGGGAGCAGATAAACCCGGTCGGGGGAATACAGCCGCACGATGGTATCGCCGGTTCCAATATGGTCGCTGTGCGGATGTGTTGCAACATAAAACTGCAGATTATCGGAGGTGACACCGAGGGAGTCCAGGTAGGAGAGTACCTCATCGTCGTAGCCGGTCGACGTTGTGATGCCGCTGCGCAGCGGATAACGCGGATCAGATCCGTCAGGGTAATCCCAGTCCTCGCCGGAGTCTACCATGCCGAAAATTTTCTGGCCATTATCGTCTACACTTTCCAGAACGATGGCATTGGAGCCGCTGCCGAGTGTCAGAATGTGAATTTTTGCTGTAGTATCAGCCGCATGTGTGTTTTCCGGGGTGAGAAAAAGAAAAGCAGCGGCAAGGGATGCAGCGCCGATGGAAAACACGGATCTGCGGGTATGCCGGGAAAAAGGCATATCAATGGCTCCTTTCGTAACATATATCATTAAAACAAAAAGTAAAACAGCCGGGTGGAAAATAAGCGCTCAACATCACAATTATACAAAATTTCAGGGAAAAGTCAATGTTTATTAGAATTTCGATTACTTGACGCAGACAGGGCATCATGTTAGAATGAGTGGGATTGGGAATGTAAGGAAAAGAAAGGAACCAAACATGATTACCTTATTAAAAATGCCGGCACTGTTTCTGGGAATGCTCGCAGTGTTCTGCTGCCTGGGTTCTTTTTTTATCAGAGAAAACAGGTATGAGAGCGGACATCTGGGTGAAACTGTGCTGTTTGGCTTTATTGCATATTACTTCTTATTTGAACTGATTTCTGTGCCGATGATGGTGCTCGGTGCAAAGCTGCATCTGCTCGCATGGGTATGGGCTGCTGTTGTGGCTGTCCTTGTAATTGCTTCCATCTGTCTTCATCTGGGAATGTGGAGAGAGTGGGGAAAAAGAAGCGGCGGTTTCTGGAGAGGAAAGACGGCGGCTTTTTATGTGATGCTGGTGCTGATTGGAATCCAGCTGTATTTTGTTGCTGCACTGCAGGAAAACGGCAGTGCGGATGCAGCGTATTATGTGGGAAGTGTGACAACGAACCTTGCGACAGATTCCATCAGCAGCTTTGACCCATATACAGGAAAAGCACTGGATTTTTTTAACATCCGTTATGTGTTCAGCATGTATCCGGCAGCAAATGCAGTACTGTGCTGTTTAACGGGCCTTCATCCGCTCGTAGTGACGAAGGTGATTCTCTGTATGATGACGGTAGTTTTAAGTTATCTCGTCTATGCACAGATCGGAAAGGCGCTGTTAAAAGAAAAACAGATGGTATGGGTGCTCCTGTGCTTTATTAGTGTTGTGAATCTGAATTTTCATACGATCTTTTCGAATGCGTCGTTCCTGCTGACGAGGGGATACGAGGGAAAGGCCGTATTGTGCAATATCATCCTCCCGTTTCTGTTTTATCTTGGCCTGCGCATGTATCAGGAGAAAAACGGAAAGAGAGTCTGGCTGCTGTTTTTCATGACAGGCGTCGCTGCAATTGACCTTACGATGTCATCCATGATGACCGTACCGGTGGCCATGAGTGCTGTGATTCTGCCGAATCTTGTGCGGAAAAAACGCTGGGGACAGAGCGGGCTCTATCTGCTTGCTGTGCTGCCGTGTGTGCTGGTGCTTGGGGTCTATCTCCTTGGTGTGCGCGGTATCCTGCAGATTCCGGTTGTGCGGTAGAAAGGAGAAAATGTGGGCGGAATAAATCTGAATGAGAGCGGCCTCGATTTTGTGAGACAGGTCTTTGTGACGTTTGGAGGAAACACAACCGTACTGACGCTGTTTCTGCTGTCGGTGCTGTATCTCGCTTTAAAAGGAAAAAAGGAAGAGCGGTATGTGTTCGTAACAACCGCTGTTTTTCTGGCCTTTACGGTATACAATCCATTTGCGGTGAAATATATCCTGGGAAAACTTGGAATGGTCAATGTCTATTACCGGTTTTTCTGGATTCTGCCGATGGTACTGACCATCGGATATGCCTGCACGAAAGTTGTGGGCGGGCAGAAAAAAGGCTGGAGACGGTATCTGACCGCGGCTGTGCTGGCAGCGGTCATCTGTTTTGGCGGAAATTCCGTACTGGCTGGCGGACTGCCGAAGCTGCCGGATAACCAGTACAAGATGCCAGATGATCTTCTGGCCGTCTGTACGGTGCTGCACGAAGAAGCGGGAGAGGGAACCGTAAGAGTTGTCTTTGAACCGGATTTCAACCTGATCGTGCGGCAGTATGATGCTTCGTTTGAACTGGTTCTGGACCGCGATATGGTTCTGACCTATCAGGGCTCCAATACGGTATCAACTGATGCACTGACCGAGCAGGAAATTGAAGACGAAACAAAGATCCTTCAGATTATCACACAGATGGATCTGTCGCTGGATCAGAAAGAATTTTACAGAAGTCTTAGGGAAATGAATGCAGAGTATATTGTACTTTCGAGCAGTTCAGCGGCAGTATCCTATGTGGAAACAGCGGGGTGCATCCCGGTAAGAGAAGTAGAAGGGCATATCATTTTCCGCGTGGAAGAAAAGTAAAAAGGAGGACTTGTTTTTGAATAAGGCAAAAGATTATATTCAGCTGCACCTGAATATCCTGCTGTTTTCTCTGACGAGTGTGTTCTCGAAAGCAGCATCGGTTCAGCTGAACCGGGGAGGAATCAAAAATCCTCTATTATATGTATTTTTATTTCTGATGGTTGCAAACTGTGGCATTTACGCTATTGCATGGCAGAAGGTAATCAAAAAATTCTCTTTGTCAACCGCATATGCAAACCGCAGCGTCTATCTGATCTGGTCCCAGATCTGGGCCGTGATCATTTTCCATGAAAATCTGACGGTAAAAAATATCATCGGCCTTCTGATTGTGCTGGTGGGAGTTATGGTGGTGCAGCGATATGAATAAATATATGATTTTAATGCTGATCTGTACAATGTTTTCAGCAGTATCACAGATTCTGCTGAAACAAAGCGCCAACGAGGAGCATGCATCTGCACTTCGCGAGTATCTGAACTGGCGCGTGATTGTGGCGTATCTGATTTTTGGCAGTGTACTTCTTTTAAATACGTATGCCTACACACAGGTAGATTTGAAATACGGTCCGGTGTTGGATACCTTTACGTACGTCTTTGTCCTGCTGCTTTCCTTTGGCGTTTTGAAAGAAAAGGTATCAAAAGGAAAGCTGATTGGGAATCTGATTATTATTCTGGGGGTACTGGTGTATACATTGCCGTAAAACGTTCCGATGATGGAAAGAAAGCGATATCAGCTAAGCTGTCCTTGTCCTTTGAAATAGGGGGTCTGCGTACAACAAACGAAAGGCTTTTGATTATGAATAAGAAAAAAATAGATTATCGTTTTAAGATATTATATGCTGTGGCGATTCTGATGGTTGTTGCGGGACATTGTGATGGTGGTGGAATTTCTTTGGACTTTGCGCAATGGTTTCCGTATGAGGGAATCCATCTGGCGCTGTTTACTTTTTGTTCAGGATATTTTTTTAAAGATGCAGCACTGAAATGACCGGGGAGATATGTCTGTAAAAAGCTTCGTACCCTGATACTTCCAATGTATGGGTATACGATTGCGTATGGGCTGCTTGTCAGGTTATTACATCGGTGGGGCTTTCAAATCGGTGGAAAATTTAATTTGCACAATATTCTGATTTCACCTTTAAACGATGGGCATCAGTTTGTCCTTAATATGGCCGGCTGGTATATTGTGCCCTTGTTTATGGTAGAAATATTAAATTGTATGATTCGGGCATTTTTTAAGCGAAAAGGATGGCAGATACCGGAATGGATATTTTTTGCAGGGGCAGTACTTATTGGAATGGGCGGCAATTTTTTGGCGATTATGGAATATCGCACCAGCTGGTGGCTGACAGTGGTCAGAATTCTGTATTTTGCTCCGTTTTATGCAATGGGTATTTTTTATAAAAAGATACTGGAGAAATATGTGGACAGGATTCCATCTGTAGTGTATTTTGCGATTGTGTTTGCTGCAAAACTTATGATTTTTCTTCATTATAAAACTAGGTTGGCTTATACGCCAGCGTGGTGCAATGACTTTAATCAAGGACCGGTCATGCCAATTATTATTGGTTTTTTGGGAATTGCACTTTGGATGCGGATTGCAACGATAATGGAACCAGTATTTGGAAGAAAAAAGTGGATTAATCTTCTTGCAGACAACACATTTTCGATTATGGAAAATCAGTTTTTGGGTTTTTTACTTGTAAAAGTTGCTTTCGGAACAATTGCGAATGGCACAAAGCTGTTTTTGAAGTTTGACTGGTCAAGATGTAAAAGTGATATTTGGTGGTATTATATGCCGAAGGACGTAGAACAGACAAAAATTCTGTATTTATTAGCAGCGATTTTTGCTGCCTTACTGATCCAGTGGATCCTTACACAGGTGAAAAAAATGGGAAAAAACATATTTTTGTACGTAAGACAATAGTTAAGCGTATACTGCTTTAAATATTTTGCAAGATAAAAATCCCGCAGAAAAAGAAATGAAAACTTTTTCTGCGGGATTTTATTTTATATTGCATAGATCTGAATCGTTATCAAATTTTTATTGATAATCGATAGGAGACAGGTCGTGAGGATCATCTTCCGCAGAAGAGCCTAGATGTCTGATGGTTTTGGAATTATCCTCATTTTCAGAGAAATCGTCCTCATCTATTCCAGAAGAAGAACTTTCGACTGTGGAATCCAAATCGTTTTCTGTAAAAGAAGAAGCGGAGGAAATGTCATTTACCGAAGTGGAGTCGGGTGTTTCCTCTTCCAATTCAGGATTTGTATCGCAAGGACCCTCGATGAGATGGTAATCCGACTCGGAAAAATGATACCATTTCCCATCCTCAAGCTTTTGCCAGCCGGAAACCGCGTGGCCGTCCTTATCAATAAAATAAGACTGCTTACCGTCAGCCCAGAGCTGATGTGGATTGTAAGTTACCCATTCGTTATTGGCAAATCGATCTTCTTCCTTAATATAAAATTTCTGATATTCGCCATCGCCGACCCAGACGGGGGTAAGATCAGCATCAAGTTCATCGAAGAATCGGGAGCCCATAGAGAGCTGGCGATTCAGTTCATCGAAGCCAAGTTCTTCGGCAAGTGTAGGCTTGTCTGAAAAAAGATTCGTACCAAGTCCAAGACGGTCACCGTCAATGACAGCTCCAAGGCTTGCGAGAGTAGTTGGGAACATATCCATCGTGGTGAAAATCCGATTTTTTTCATGAACCGGAAGAATGGGTGAATTTAAAATAGCGTTATAAGTAGAACGTTGATAATCTTCAGCGATGTTTTCACAAAAATCAGAGTCCATGGTCAGATGATCACCGGAAAGAATTATAGTCGTGTTTTCATAAAAAGGCTGTTCCTTGATCCAGTCTATAAACTCACTGACACGGGAACTGGAGCAGTCAATCACCATACCGTAGTGGTCATCTCCGTACTGCTTTTCATCACACTCGTCACATTTGTAGCCGTCCTCGAAGTGGGTGGCAACAGTCAGCATACTGAAGTTGAACGGTTCGTCATTCTTGGAAATCTCCGTCAGTTTATCTTTTGCATACTCAAACAGTTTGGCATCTTCATAGCCCCACCACTGGTAGTAGCCTTCCGGGATCAGTCCCTCGCTGATCGCCCAGTAGTAATCGTCAATTTCATAATCACCGTGCGAAGTGAAGTAATTCTTCCGTCCGCCGAATGCGGCATCGGAACCCATCATAAAGTACTGTTTGTAGCCGGCTTCATTGAGAACGTCGCCAAGTGTTGAAAGCTGCGGAAAAAAGCTGTCCTGATAAGCCATCTCATTGCCTTGAATCGAAAGCTTCAGCGGAAGACCGGAAGTCTGTGCAAAGAGACCGCCCATGGTCCAGGTGGTTCCGGTTGTCGGATAAGCGCCGCCCAGCTTGTCGGAGTTGGAAAAATTGATATTGTCCAGGGCAAGATTAGTCAGGGCGGGAATAAAATTGTGGTCGTAAGCACCGCCGTCTTTTTTATCAGAATAGGTGCTTTCCATTGATTCCAGATAAATATAGATCAGATTCCGTTTCTTTTCCGGGAATGTAATCGTTGTCTGGGACGGATTGACGTAATTATCTTCGATCAAAGTGCTGTAGCTGTTCTGAATGTGCAGGTAAGTATCGATATCCAGCGTCGTCCAGACATTATAAAGAGAATAGGAAGAAAGAGCGATTCCCAGGGCAATGCAGATGCAACCGAGAATGATTTCCACTTTCTTCCGATGGCGCAGGATAATAAAAAGCGCGATCAGAATAGCAAGAACGGCAAAAGAGATCATGCCGCAGGACCAGACGTAACTCCAGAGCACATCCTTGCTGGTACCCTCAAGGGGTGCCTTTAAGTGATAAACAAGTTCTTCCATATCAAGATGCGCCCAGGTCGCGAGCATCCAGCGGGAAGACGTAAAAAGAAGGATCCCAAGGAATCCTAACAGAACGGAAAGAATGGAAAAAAGTATCTTTCCAACATGCTGTACTTTTTTGCGAGACACAGTAAATAACCTCCAGTTTTCTTTAGTGTTTTATAATAGGTAACAAACAGGTAGCGTTAGGTATAAAATATAACTGGGAACTTACGATATTATAACAGAAACTTTACGAAAAAAATAGTATTTTCTTAAAAAATACGAGTGGAAAATGAAAATCCGGGAATTTACATAAAAAGCGGCGGGGCGGGCGTGAAAATGGGTTCTTGAGTTTCTCAGAAAAGAATGGTATAATAGCAAAGATTGTAGACACAAAAGAGGTCAAAAAAAGATCTGTTCACATTTTTGTGGAGAAGAGAAAGGAAAGAAAAATGGGAAAAATTAAAGTAGAATCTTGTGAAATTGAAGGATTAAAAGTAATTACCCCGACCGTATTCGGCGATGAGCGCGGATATTTTATGGAGACATACAATTACAATGATTTTAAAGAAGCCGGCATTGATGTCCAGTTCGTACAGGACAACCAGTCTGCATCCAAAAAAGGTGTCCTGCGTGGACTTCACTTCCAGATCAATTACCCGCAGGACAAACTGGTACGCGTGGTAAACGGAGAAGTATTCGATGTTGCGGTTGACCTTCGCGAGGGATCCAAAACCTACGGAAAATGGTTCGGCGTCCTGCTTTCGGCAGAAAATAAGAAACAGTTCTTTATTCCGAAGAACTTTGCACATGGATTTATCGTACTCTCTGATTATGCAGAGTTTGCTTATAAATGTACCGATTTCTATCATCCAAACGATGAGGGCGGTCTGTACTTTGACGATCCGGAGATCGGCGTGGAGTGGCCGATGCCGGAAGGAATGACAAAAGAAGATCTGATTATTTCGGAAAAAGATCATAAATGGGGCGGAATTAAGGATTTAAAGAAATAAGGAGTAAAAAACATTTATGAACGTATTCAAAGAACTTTATCAGAACCGGAAACTGATCTGGAAACTGTCGAAAAATGATTTCCGCAACAAATTTGCCGGAGCGTATTTTGGCATCGTATGGGCATTCATTCAGCCGATGGTGACGGTTGCTGTTTATTTTGTCGTGTTTCAGCTCGGACTGCGTGTACAGCCAGCTGCCACTGGATATCCGTATATCTGCTGGCTGGTTTCCGGTATTATTCCGTGGTTCTTCTTTTCTGATGCACTGCCAAGTGCGTCAAATTGTCTGCTGGAATACAGTTACCTGGTAAAGAAGGTTGTATTTAAGATCAGTGTGCTTCCAATTGTGAAGGTGATTTCTTCCCTGTTTGTACATCTGTTCTTTATTGTGTTTGCTATTTTGATTTTTGCACTGATGGGAAAACTTCCGCCGGTTCAGATTATCCAGATCGGGTACTATACCTTTGCGGTGATCTGTCTCGTCGTTGTACTTTCCTATCTGACCTGTTCCATCACACCGTTTTTCCGCGATTTCGGCCAGATTATCAATGTAATTCTGAATGTCGGCATGTGGGCAACCCCGATTCTGTGGGATACCACAACAATTCCGAATATTCCGAACTGGCTGAACAGCCTTCTGAAGCTGAATCCTCTGTACTATATTGTCCAGGGATATCGTGACAGCTTTATGAATGGACTCTGGTTCTTCGAGCATCCATGGCACACCCTTTACTTCTGGGCTTTTGTGCTTATGGCAGGACTAATCAGTTCCAAAGTGTTCAAGCGCCTCCGGGTTCATTTCTCAGATGTATTATAGGAGGATGGAATGAGCACAGAAAATACAGAAACAGTAATTTCAATTAACCATGTCAGCAAGGTCTACAAGCTGTTTGAAAAGCCGATGGACCGTCTGAAAGAATCGCTTTCACTGACACATAAAAACTATCACACCGATCATTTTGCGCTGGAGGATATCTCGCTCGAGGTGCATAAGGGCGAGTGTGTCGGTATCATTGGAACGAACGGTTCCGGAAAATCCACACTGCTGAAAATCGTCACAGGTGTCTTAAACCCGACGAGCGGAAACGTGGAGTTAAAGGGAAGAGTCAGTGCCATTCTGGAACTGGGTGCAGGCTTTAACATGGAGTATACCGGTATTGAGAACATTTTCCTGAACGGAACGATGCTTGGCTATACCGAGGAGGAGATGAAGGCAAAGCTCGACGATATCATTGCGTTTGCAGAGATCGGTGACTTTATCAATCAGCCGGTTAAGACGTATTCCAGCGGTATGTTTGCCCGCCTTGCCTTCGCGGTTGCGATCAATGTGGATCCGGATATTCTGATTGTCGATGAGGCCTTAAGCGTCGGAGACATTTTCTTCCAGTCCAAGTGTTACCGGAAATTTAACGATCTGAAAGAAGCAGGAAAAACGATCCTTTTCGTTTCCCACGATATGGGCAGCGTCATCAAGTACTGTGAGAGATGTCTTCTGATTAACAAAGGAAAACAGGTGATGGTTGGAAAATCGTCGGAGGCAGTCGATGTCTACAAGAAGATTCTTGCCAACCAGTACGATGACGAGACAAAAGAAGAGGAAGAGACCGAAGAGAGTGCAGAACAGACCGAAGAGAGAACCGAAGCAGATGCATCCGGTGCCGTATCGGCAGAAAAGCCGAAAAAAGGCCTCTGGAGAGAACGCCTGATTGCGAATGCGCAGCTGGTAGAGTATGGAGACAAGGCTGCGGAGATCGTGGACTTTGCGATTATCGACCACAAAGGTATGATTACATCTTCTGTGGATAAAAACCAGAGATTCCGCATCAAGATGAAAATCAAGTTCCATGAAACGATGGAGCATCCGATTTTTGCCTTTTCGATCAAAGACCGGAAGGGAACGGAGATTACCGGAACGAATACGGCGCTGGAGGATTACACAAAAGACGTGGTGGAAGCAGGAAAGACCGTCACGGTATGCTTTGACCAGATCATGCCGCTGCAGAGCGGACAGTATCTGATGTCGTTTGGATGTACCAGCTACCATCTGGAAGAGCTGGTGATCCACCACAGACTGTACGATGCTTGCTTCCTGGAAGTCTTCTCCATGAAAGACACCGTAGGATTTTTTGATATGAACTCTACCGTGACCTACGAGTAGGATGCGGAGGATAAACGACGGGGGTTATATGAAAGAAACAATAGGAAATGTTCTTTTGAACCTGGATTATTATGACGGCGAAGATGCTTACAGCGACGGCAGCATTGAGGAACGGCTGCTGGAGATCGTCAAGACGACGCCGAAAGAGGATTACCAGAAGGTAATCCTCACAGAAAAAAGCTGGCCGATTTTTTATCACCTTTCTCCAGAACGGGAAAATATTCTGGACTGGTATGAGTGGAAAGACGATGCTTCCGTATTTGAAGTCGGAGCCGGCTGCGGAGCCATTTCCGGCGTGCTCTGCAGAAATGCAAAGCGGGTAGTGGCAAACGATCTGTCGAAGCGGCGCAGTACGATCAATGCCTACAAAAATCAGGATGCGTCCAACCTGGAGATTATGGTTGGAAACTTTAATGTTGTTGCAGAAAAAATGGAAGAACGCTTCGATTACGTGACACTGATCGGTGTTCTGGAGTATGCAAAAAGCTATATTGGAAAGGATAATCCGTATCCGGAATATCTGGAAAAGATCAATCGTCTCTTAAAACCGGGCGGAAAAATCCTGATTGCGATTGAGAACCGTCTGGGACTGAAGTATTTTGCCGGCTGCAGGGAAGACCATGTGGGCCGGGAATTTGCCGGAATTGAAGGATATCCGGGGATCGATTTTGTCGAGACATTCAGCAAACCGGAGCTGGAGCAGATGCTGCAGGAAAACGGTTTTTCGAAGTTTAAGTTTTATTATCCCTATCCGGATTACAAATTTCCGGCGGTCATTTATTCGGATGAATATCTGCCGAAGCCGGGTGAATTGAGAAAAAATCAGCGGAATTTTGATGCTGACAGGATCACACTTTTTGACGAAGGCAAAGCATTTGACGGAATCCTGAAGTCCGGTCTGTTTCCGGTTTTTTCCAATTCCTTTCTGATTGAAGTGGAGAAAAAGGAGTAAACGTATGAGGAAAGTTCTGTATACGAAATTTTCGAGAGAACGTCGGAACGAATTTCAGATTATGACCCGGATTACAGAAGAGGATGGGATCCGGCGTGTGTGGAAGCTTCCGCTGCAGAAAGAGGGAGAACTCCACATCCGGCATATGTATGAAAACTATAGAAAGCTGGAGCATCTGTACACCTATGCGGGCGTACAGATCTGCCCATGCGAACTGGATGAAGAAAAATGCGCGCTTGCATTTCCTTTTGTAGAAGGGGAAAGTCTGGAAACGCGCATTTCCCGTCATGGAAAAGAAAAAGATTTTGCATCGCTGAAAAAGGATTATGAACTGCTGTATCAGATCATTGCATCGGCAAAAGGGCAGAAATCCTTTGTGGAAACCGATGCGTTCTGTGAGGTGTTCGGCCATCCGGCATTGAAAGAAGGGCTTGCCGCAGCGGAGATTTCCAATATTGACATGATTCCAGGCAACCTTCTTCTGGATGGAGAAAAGGTCTGGGTGGCAGACTACGAGTGGGTATTCCCGTTTGCCGTACCGATTGCATTTATCTATGCGCGGAGCGTCTTTTTACAGGAGGCGGCGAGTGCACTGACGAAGGAAGAGCAGGAAGAACTGTACGCCATTGGCGGTATTTCCATGGAAGAGATTCCGGTATACTACCATATGGAAGAGTGCTTCCAGGAATTCGCGGCCGGAAAGGGTGAGCCAAATGCGCTCGCCACGTTCTATGGAAAACTGCACCGGCACAATTATCCGCTTTCTATCTGGGAAAAAGAAAAAATGATGTACCCGGTTGTGCTCACCGAAACAGCACCGGAGGAGAGAGAACTCTATTATGAGGACTGCTTCGGCTTGGATGAGCAGAAGGTGATGATGCTTGAAAAGGCAGACGCGGACGGAGAGCTTTCCCTTCAGCTGATGCAAGAGGGGGCTGTCATTAAAATCCGTTCTCTCGCGGGCGTATGCAGCGATGGAAAGACGGAACGTATCGCTTTTTCGCACAACGCCGAGCTTGAGATTATCGACGACTATTATTTCCTTGGAACGCCGGTTCTGAAATTCCGGAATGCCGGTTATGAACAGATCCGGATTGATTACCGGATTTACTACAAAGGCGATGGCGTTACGTCCCAGTTTATTCAATATATCCGTCAGAATAAAGATCTGAGGGATGAACTGAACGGGGAGATTTATCGGAAAGGCCAGCTGCAGGCAGAAATCGAAGCAGAAAAAGCGGCACTTGCACACAGGGAAGAAGAACTCCAGGAAACGAGAAAACAGAAGCAGTTTCTGGAGGAAGAGCTGGAGCGGATGCGCCAGCGTAAGGTTGTGCGTATGGCAGATAAAGTGCAGCATGTGATAAAAAGGAGTAAATAACTATGGATGTATCCATTGTCATTCCTACCAAAAATGGTGGGCATCTGTTTGAAAAAGTGCTGGATGCCGTTTTCAAACAGAAGACAGAGTATGAATATGAAGTAATTTGCGTGGATTCCGGGTCAAAGGACGGAACTCTCGATGTGCTCCGCAAATATCCATGCCGTTTGTTTCAGATTGAGCCGTCCGAATTTGGACATGGAAAAACGAGAAACTATGGTGCTTCCAAAGGAAACGGAACGTATATCATCTTTATTACGCAGGATGCGCTTCCAGCGACCGATACCTGGCTGCAGAATTTCATTGATGCCATGAAGATGGACCCGGAAATCGTGGGAGGATTCGGGATTCATTATCCGTATCCGGACTGCAATCTGCTTGACAAGCGTGATCTGGACGGCCATTTTAAAGGATTTGGAGAAACTAATACGATTTTCCACCTTGATGATCCGGAACGCTACGAAAGAGAAGAAGGATATCGTCATTATCTGGCGTTTTTCTCCGACAATAACTCCTGTATCCGAAGAGATATTTTTGAAAAATATCCGTATGAGGATGTCAACTTTGCCGAGGATCAGATCTGGGCGAGAAAGATGATTGAACTCGGATTCAAAAAAGTATACTGCCCGTATGCACCGGTATATCATTCCCACAATTTCAAACTCAGAACGTATTTCAAACGGTATTATGATGAGCAGAAAGGATTATATGAAGTTCATCAGTATATGATTGCACAGAAATGGACGCAGCTTCCGGGCATGCTGTACCGTCAGGTGAGAGGGGACTGCGTGTATATCCGTCAGCAGCCGCTCAGTAAAAAAGAGAAAATCCACTGGGCATTTTATTCCCTGTTTCGCAATTTTGACCGCTTTGTGGGCGGCTATCTCGGCGGAAAATACCATCTGTATTCCAAACGGAAACAACAGTTCCTGGATCGTCACATTTCGCAGCAGTACGATCAGAGACATGCATAGAAGAAAGGAAAAAGAAACGTGAAAAAACCAAATGTAGCATACCGTGCGTTACGGTATCTGAAGAATCATGGATTAAAAGAAACGATTGAGCGCGCAAAACAGGGCAATGAGCCGGCTGTACCGCCGAAGAACAACGTCATCGGATTTTACAGATTTGTCGTAGACAACGATCCGATCCCGTTCAATCAAAAAGAGTATGAGAAACATAAAAACGACAAGAAAAAGATCCTGAATTGGGTTGTACCGGAAATGGGACCTGGTTCCGGCGGTCATACCACCATTTTCCGTTTTATTTCCAACCTGGAGCGCCTCGGTTTCCACAGTAGAGTTTATCTCTACATGTCCCCGAATTTTCAGGATAATGCGTCCATCCGCAAATTCCTAAAAGAGTACTTCCCGCTTCTTGTGCCGGAAGTAGAAGTTTACTGCGATGTATCCCAGATGAAATTTGCACATGCAACCGTAGCAACCTCCTGGACCACCGCTTACTACGTAAGAAAATTCCAGAATACGATTTCGAAGTTTTACTTCGTACAGGATTTCGAGCCGCATTTCTATGCACACGGTTCGGAGTATGAGTTTGCAGAGAACACGTACAAGATGGGATTCCGAGGAATCACAGCAGGAGACTGGCTGCGGGATATCATGAGAAATGAATACGGCATGCAGGCAGACAGCTTCCATTTCTCCTACGATGACAAGGTATATCAGCCGAAGGAAAAGCAGGACAACGAGAAGAGAGTTTTCTTCTATGCCCGCCCGGTTACCCCGAGACGTGATTTTGAGCTCGGTATGCTGGCACTCAATGAGCTGTGCCGCAGAATGCCGGAGATCGAGGTTGTTTTCGCGGGATGGGATGTCAGCGGCTATGAGATTCCGTTCAAACACAGAAATTTAGGTATCGTAACACCGCAGGTGCTGGCAGATTCCTATGCGATCTGTGATATGTGCCTTGTTATTTCGAATACCAACCTTTCCCTCGTACCGTTCGAGGTTATGGCCTGCAACTCGGTCGCTGTCTGCTCCAAGGGTGCAAACAGCAGTTGGATGGTAAATGAGGAAAACTCCATTCTGGTTGACTATGATCCGATCCAGATCGCAGATAGAATGGAATATTACTTCAACCACCCGGATGAGCTGGCTACAATCCGCAAAAAGGGAATGGATTTCGTAAAGGGAACCTCCTGGTACAAAGAAGCCGAAAAAGTTTACGCAAGTATGCTAAAAGGAATTGAGGAAGATGAGAAAAAACTGCAGTAAGGATGTGAGCAGAGAACGCAGAATCGAGATTCTGTTTGTATTCGGCGTATTCCTGTTTTACTTTTTGTGGTCCTGTACGCAGCGATACAATTTCTCGTCGGATGAATCAATGCGGTATCAGATTCCACAGTTCATTTATGAATATGGGAAGCTTCCGCGGGGTGACGAACCGCTGATTCGGAATGAGGATTGGGGGATTTCCTATGCATTCAATCCGATTCTCTCCTATATGGCATCTGCAGTTTTGATGAAGGGGATGAGCCTGTTTTCCACGGATGAGTGGATGCTGCTCATTTCCGCCCGTTTTGTAAATGTTCTGCTGGGAGCGCTTACTGCCTGGGTGGTCTTAAAGACGGCAAAGCTGTTGTTTCCAAGACGCTACGCATGGATGTTTACGACTCTGGTGGTTTTCCTGCCGGGCAATGTGATTTTATATTCCTATGTCAACTGCGACGCGCTTGCAATGTGTTCGACGGCCATTATCTTTTATTCCTGGGTAAAGGCGTACAAAGAGGGATGGAGCTGGACCACGTGTGCGGTATCGGCCGTTGGAATGGGAATCTGTTTCTTGTCGTATTACAATGCGTATGGATTTATTCTGATGACGTTTTTCTACTTTGTGGGAACGATGCTGACGGACCAGTCGAAACCGGTCAAAGAACGATGGAAAGAAATGATCCAAAAAGGTCTTTTTATTTTGGTGATCGTCTGTGTCATTGCTCTGTGGTGGTTTATTCGAAATGCTATTCTCTATGGAGGAGATTTTCTGGGACGCCAGGCATCGAGCGCAAGCGCGGAACTGTATGCAAGATACCAGTACAAGCCGTCGCACAGCAAGACCTTCCAGAAAAAAGGAGGCTCCATGTTGCATATGATCTTCTATAAGCCGAGTTTTCTGGAACATGACTGGCTGGTAACAGTGCTGTACAGCTTTGTCGGCGCGTTTGGCTACAATAAGATTTATCTTTCCACGATGATTATTGTTCCGTACCTCTGCTGTCTTCTTGTCGGTCTCATTCTGATGCGGAACTGTTGCCAGAGAGACTTTTTCTTCTGGAATGCAGACGGCACGCAGACGGCTCTTACCGGAAAAACGAAGAGAAAATGGAGTAAACTGGGATGGTTTACCTGGGCTAATGTGTTTGCCCTGCTGATCCCGAATTATCTGAATGCGTATTACTCCTACAGTTCTGATTTTCAGCCGCAGGGACGATACAGCATGCCGATGCTGATTCCGCTGATGTATTTCGTGACGAAGGGTGTGCAGGCGTTCCTGAAACGGGAGAAAAAACTACAGAAGTATGAAAAATTGTTCTGTATTCTGGTCTGTGTGGCGGCAGCGGCATTAGCGGCATTTACTTGGGCGAGAATCATCTATCCGATGTACTTGCAGAACTACTACGGATTGCGGTAAGCGGAACAGAGAAAGAAAGCGGTGAAACGTTTGGAAAAAATTTCAGTGCTGACAGCAAAATTAAAAAAAGCTGTTGCAGAAGAAGGAATCGGCGGTCTGGCTGGGCGTACGAAAGGGTACCTTGCGCGGGCAAAAAAAGAAAAAGAGTTTCAGAGAGAAAAATCCCGGGTCTACCGGGATATTCTCTTTATCAGTGGCTGCAATGAACAGCTGCCGCATCCACACCGGTACCGCGTGGTGCATCAGATGGAGCAGCTGGAGGCAGGCGGATATACGTGTGATACGGTTTATTTTCAGGAGCTGAAGCCCTGGATGGTACGTTGCTACGGCGCGTTCGTGATTTTCCGCTGCCCGATGACGGACACCCTGCGGGAATTTGCCACAATGGCAAAGCAGATGAACAAGCCTCTGTGGTACGATGTGGATGATCTTGTGATCGATACGAAATACACCGATCAGATTCCGTTTCTCGACCGGATGCAGCCGGAAGAACGGCAGGCATACGATCAGAATGTCCGAAACATGGGCGAGCTGCTTTCCCTCTGCGATGCGGCGGTTACGACGACAGCGGCGCTGGCAGAAGAACTGAAGCAGTACGTACCGGAGGTGCTGATCAACCGCAACTGTGCGTCAGATGAGATGCTGCTACTGTCCGAGGCGGTGTTAAAAGAAAAACAGAAAAAGAACGAAGCAGATGGAACGGCGAAAAAAGTACGCCTTGGCTATTTCAGCGGCAGTGCGACGCATCTGGACGACATCGAGATGATCGTTCCGGTGCTGAAACAGTTGCTTGGCAAAAATCCGAACCTGGAACTCCTCATCGTGGGAATTCTGGAACTCCCGGTGGAGCTGAAACTGTTTGCTTCCCAGATCCAGATGGAGGGCTTTGTCGATTACCAAAAACTGCCGGAGCGGATTGCGTCGGTGGATATCAACTTGGCTCCGCTTACCGATACGATTTTTAACCGTGCGAAATCGGAAAATAAATGGGTGGAAGCGGCTCTGGTGCAGACTGTGACAGCAGCCAGCAATCTCGGCGCTTTTGCTGAGATGGTACAGGATGGAGAAGACGGCGTACTCTGCCGAGACGAAGCGGAGTGGTTGGAAAAACTGCAGTGGCTGATCGACGACGAACCGGCACGAAAAGCCATTGCCGGACGGGCATATGGCCGGTGCAGCCGCGAGTGTGTCACAATCTTTCATGCCACCGGGATTTGCGAGTGGGTGGAGCGCCACTGGAATCTACGCTGTGCCTTTGTGCTTCCAGCGATGGAGATCAGCGGAGGCATCCGCGTTGCACTTCTTCATGCGGAAATGCTGGTAAAAGCAGGAGCGCAGGTCAGCCTCTTTACTCTGGAAGGGGAGGTGGAGTGGTATCATGAGGGTGATTTCCATTTTCCGGTGCTGTCGGCCGAGCGAGAGAAACTGCAGGGAACGCTGGATCTTGCGGTAGCGACGATGTGGAATACCGCAGAGTTCGTCGAACAGTCCAGCAAGATCCGAAAGAAAAAATATCTGGTGCAGAATTTTGAAGTTGGATTTTATCCGCCGGGAAGCCCGTACCGGATCGCAACTTCGGCGACTTACCGGATGAGGAGCCCGATGGAGTACGTAACCATTTCCAAATGGTGTCAGAACTGGCTGCGGGAGGAATACCATACCGAAGCAGCCTATCTTCCGAACGGCATCGATCCGTCCTTCTATCCGAAACGGGGGCGGGATCTGCAGGGAAAAATTCGGATTCTGATCGAGGGAGACTGCAGCGCGGAGCATAAAAACGTGGACGAGAGCTTCCGTATCGTGGAACAGCTGGATCTGGAAAAATTCGAGATCTGGTACATGTCCTACAATGGAAATCCGAAATCCTGGTACCGCGTGGACCGCTTTTTACACCGGGTTCCATATGAAAAAACACCGGAAGTCTATGCGGCGTGTGATATCCTGCTGAAAACAAGCCTGCTGGAAAGCTTTTCCTATCCGCCGCTTGAGATGATGGCGTCCGGCGGCTACGTCGTTGCTGTGCCGAACGGTGGCAATCTGGAATACCTGAAAGATGGGGAAAACTGTATTCTCTATCCGCAGGGAAATCTCGCGGAGGCAAAAGCGGCGATTGAGCGTATTCTGACAGATGCGGAACTGAGGAAAAAACTGGATACGGGAGCAGAAGAGACGGTAAAGGAAAGAAACTGGAAAAGAATCGAACCACAGATTTTAGAACAGTATCTTGGAAAATAAATAAGCAACAAAAAGGGCTGTCGCACTAGCAAATATTTCTGGCGGTAGCTCTGCTTTATACCCAAATGGCATCGAAATCGGTTGCGTTTTCGATGCCATTCTTTACTTCTTATAGGAAAGTTCGACTTCCGTCGAACTCTTGAATCAGGATCACCCGTTGGACGGGAGGTCCTGATTGCTTATAAATTAGAAGATCAGTGCCGTTTGTTTCGGTTATTGCGGCGTCTGTTTCTGCGTTTCCGTCTCTTTCTCGCGTTGTTGATCACGACAATGATCAGAATTAGAAAAGCGACACCGTTCAGGCCAAGCAGAATATAGAGCAGTGTGGAGAGAAAAGAAATTTTCTTGGTTTCTTCCGGTGTTGGAATATCTGTGCTGTCGGTTTCTTCTGATGAATTGGAGGAAACCGAAGAACTGTCGGAAACAGTACCTGGAGCGGAAACCTCGGCTGTTCCGATGAAGTGATCATCGAAAAAATACTGGCGGGTGTACGGTTCCTCAACGGAAGCGCCGTCCGGATCGGTGTAGGTTGCAGTTTCAATTTTCGCATTCTTTGGAAGCGTTACCACACCGGAAAGACTTTCCTTTTTTGCGTTCTTCAGGGTATAATGTGTAAAATTATCATAACCGAAATCAAGTACGGTACGGGTATCGTTGATATAATCGAGGTTATCACAGGTTAAAACAACGCAGACCAGCGTCATATTGCCTCGCTTGGCAGCGGTAACGAGTGTGTTGTGTGCCTCATCGGTATAACCGGTCTTTCCGGCGAAAGCACCCTTGTATCCCCACTGACCGTCCTGGAACAGCAATGCGTGGTGGTTCTGAAGATCACGCGGTGTCGAGGTCATATTGGTCGGCTGAATTGTGTAGGTCAGATCGGACTCGATGCGGCAGAAGGTCTCGTTTTTGATGCACTCCTGCATAATGAGTGCCATATCGTGTGCACTGGTGTAGTGGTTCGGATCTGGCAGACCGTTTGCATTGACAAAATGGGTATTCGTGCAACCAAGTGCAGCGGCGCGTTCGTTCATCATGGCGGCGAAACCTTCCTCGCTTCCGGCAATGTCGATGGCAAGCTGTGTGCAGACCTCATTTGCCGAGGCAAGAAGAATCGCGTGAAGAGCATCCTCCACTGTGATCGTTTCGCCAAGCTGAACGTTGATGCGGGCATTTCCCGGAATGGATTCGCTGACAGCATGTTCGCCGAAGGTAACGGTGTCGGTCATCTGCTTGTTTTCAATGATCAGCAGAGCCGTCAGAATCTTGGTGATGCTGGCAGGATAGCGCTGCTCGTCCATGTTTTTATCGTATAAAACAGCACCAGTATCGGCATCGAGTAAACAGACAGCGCCGGAATTGTTTTCCGGTCCTTCGGGCCAGGTGGTGACTGTTTTTTTATCGGTTGTGGCAAAAATCGTCTGCGGGAGGCAGGACGCGGCAAAAACAAAAGCAAGCAACAGGCATAAAAATGTGCGGGCTGCAGAATTCTTTCTAATCATAACTCACTCCTTCTGATCCAGCGGGTACAGCTGCATAAGACTGTCCGGGCAGCGGATCTCTCTAAAATGTATTAGACACACTTTTATTATTATAACATAAAGCGAGCAGGGAAGAAACACATAATTTCTTAATATTTTCAGTCGGGATTTGCAAAATGCGGTAAAATAGAGTATAATGCGAACGAGTTCATACGGAAAAAACAAAAAACCTGAAAAACAAAAACCCCAAGGAGTTAAAAAAGTGTCAGATATGAAATGGCTCCGTTTTATACGGAAATTGAAACCTTACAACATACAGAAGGGACTGCGTTACCTGAAACATTATGGCCCAAAGGAATTCCTGATCCGTCTTTCGGAGAGGATGGAGCCGGAGGAGGTTCCGTACGGACCGTGGCGGGAGCAGTACTGCGCAAAAGAGGAGGACCTGGCGCGTCAGAAAAATCATAAATTTTCTTATTGTCCGAAGATCAGCGTTGTTGTTCCGGCTTACCGTACGCCGGAAATTTTTCTGCGTCAGATGATCGAATCCCTGGAAAAACAGAGTTATGAAAACTGGGAACTGGTGATCGGAAATGCCAGCCCGGAGGATGAGACGATGGCGCGCATCCTGAAAGAGTATACCGGAAAAGATCCGCGCGTAAAGAACGTTCCGATTCCGGAAAATATCGGCATTGCAGAGAATACAAATGCAGCGCTTGCCGCAGCAGCGGGAAATTTCGTCGGTTTTATGGATCACGACGATCTGCTTGCGCCGGATGCACTCTTTGAAATTGCCATCCGTCTGGAAAAAGATCCGTCCATCGATGCTTTTTATACCGATGAGGACAAGGTACGGACCGATCTGTCCGAGTATTTCCAGCCGCATTTCAAACCGGATTTCAATCTGGATCTGCTGCGGTCAAACAATTATATCTGCCATTTCTTCGTTGTACGGCGGGAGATTGCGGAGAAAACCGGCGGCCTTCGTCCGGAATACAATGGGGCGCAGGATTATGATTATATCTTCCGCTGCACGGAAATGGCGGGAAAAATTGTACACATTCCGAGAGTTTTATATCACTGGAGGGTCCACAGCGCTTCCACCGCAGACAATCCGGCAAGCAAGCTGTACGCGTATGAGGCCGGAAAAAAGGCAATTGAGGGAAACCTTGCGCGCTGTGGCGAAGAGGGAACCGTCACACTGCGTTCGGATTATGGCTTCTACGATGTAGATTATAAACTGCGGGGAACGCCTCTGGTTTCGATTCTGATCCCGAACAAGGATCAGGCCGATACGTTACGCACCTGTCTGGAATCCATTAAGAAGAAGTGCATGTATCCATCCTATGAGATTCTGATTATTGAGAACAACAGCACTGAGGAAGCAACGTTTTCCTATTACAAAGAACTCGAAGCACAGGGCATCCGTGTCCTGAAGTATCCAAAACAGGGCTTTAACTATTCTGCGATCAATAATTTCGGCATCAAAGAGGCAAAGGGAGAGTATCTCCTGTTTCTCAATAACGATATGGAAATTATCACACCCGATTTTATGGAAAAGATGGTGTCCAATCTGCAAAGACCGCAGATCGGGGCGGTCGGCGCGAAGCTGTATTACCCGGACAACACGGTGCAGCATGCGGGTATCATCATCGGTATCGGCGGCATTGCGGGCCACGCCTTTTTAGGGCTGGCGCGCGGAAGAAGCGGCTACCTGCATAAGGCATCGCTCCAGATGAATGTGAGTGCGGTGACAGCAGCGTGCATGATGATGAAAAAAGAGGTCTTTGAGGAGGTCGGCGGCTTTGAAGAAGAACTGTCCGTCGCTTTCAATGATGTTGATCTGTGCCTGCGCATTGGAAAAGCAGGTTATAAAATCGTATACAATCCGCACGTGGAGCTGTACCATTATGAATCGAAATCTAGGGGAGCAGAGGATGACGAGAAGAAGGTGCGCCGCTTCCAGTCGGAAATCGAATTTATGCGCAGCCGCTGGATTGGGCTGTTAAAGGCAGGAGATCCCTGCTACAATCCAAATTTAACGCTGGCATCGTGGAACTATGGACTGCGTGCCGACGGCAGGGGAGTAAAACCATGGACAAAGTAGCAGTTGTAATACCAAATTATAATGGATACCGGTATCTGGAGACGTGCTTTGCAGCGCTTGCAAAGCAGACCTTTACGGAATTTACCACATATTTCGTGGACAATGGTTCACAGGATGAGAGCTGTGCGTTTCTGCGGGAACACTACCCGGAGACGAAAATCATCCAGCTCGATGATAACTATGGCTTCAGCCGTGCGGTCAACGAAGGCATCCGCCAGTCGAAGGAGCCGTATGTGATCCTTTTAAACAACGACACCGAAGTGTTCCAGGACTTTGTCGAGCGCCTTTATGAGGGAATCTGTAAAAGAAAGAATGCGTTTGCATGCAGCGCAAAGCTGATTTCCTATCAGGAGCGTGATAAAATCGACGATGCGGGAAATTACTATAATATGCTGGGATGGGCATTCGCAAGAGGAAAAGGAAAACCGGTCAGTGAATTTGAAACGTCCGACCGGATTTTTGCGGCCTGCGCCGGAGCAGCGATCTACCGCCGGGAATTTCTGGAAAAGACCGGACTTTTTGACGAAGAACATTTCGCTTATCTGGAAGATACCGACATCGGCTATCGTGCGCGGCTTTTGGGCTACGAGAACTGGTATGAGCCGTCCGCGAAGGTTTACCACGTCGGAAGCGGAACGAGCGGCTCCCGGTATAACCTCTTTAAAATCCGTTATTCTTCCAGGAACAATATTTATCTGATCTATAAAAATATGCCGGTTTTACAGATTTTGCTTAACCTGCCGGCCTTTATCCTCGGTTTTTCGGCAAAACTGGTCTTTTTTGCATCGAAGGGATATGGAAAAGAATATCTGGCAGGAATCAAGAATGGTTTTTTCATCTGCCGGAAGCCGGAAAACAGAGCAAAAAAGATCCGTTTTGAGTGGAAGCGCCTCGGCACGTATTTTGTCATCGAATGGGAGCTTTTTATCAATGTGTTCCGGAGATTTCTGGAGAGGGTATAAGGATTCTTTCAAAAGATTACGAAAAAGTTAAAAAGTTTACGGAAATAAGAAGAATGTTAGAAAAATATGATTGCTCTTTTTTGAAACTTATTGTATAGTTAGGGGTAGGGAATTTTTAAATCCCGAAAAAAACAGATAAGGTGAACGAATTTGATCAACGATAATCAGAAATATTTTGACCGGATGCACGTTCTGATCGATGCCCTGGTGCTCGCACTTTCCTACGTACTGTCCTGGTACTGCTATGTGCGGCTGGGCGTTATGAATAATCATCCGGAGAGGGGAATTCTGCCGCCGGCGACGTATATGATGGCACTGCTCTATATCGTGCCCGGCTATCTGCTGCTTTACTATGCATTCAATCTCTATGCATCCAAGCGTTTTCAGGGAAGACGTCTGGAATTTGCCAATATCTTAAAAGCGAATACGGTTGGATTTCTGGTCTGGCTGGCCAGCCTTTACATGGTGCGCCAGGTTCACTTTTCCCGTGGTATGCTCTGCATCTTCTTTGTGCTGAATGTGACACTGGAAACGATCGTAAGAAATCTGATCCACTATATCTTAAGCAATATGTGGAAACACGGCCGCAACCAGAAGCAGATTCTGATGGTCGGCTACAGCCGTGCGACTGAGGAATACATTGACCGGATCATTGCAAACCCGGAGTGGGGCTATCTCGTCCGCGGAATCCTCGATGACCATGTCAAAGCGGGAACGATGTACCGCGGTGTCAAGGTTCTTGGAAGAATCAACAATCTTTCAGTCATTCTGCCGGAAAACAAACTGGATGAAATTGCCATTACCCTTGGCCTGAACGAATACTTCCGCCTGGAGGAGATCGTTGCCATGTGTGAAAAATCCGGCGTACATACCCAGTTTGTGCCGGATTACCACAACATCATTCCGACAAAGCCGTACACAGAAGACCTGCAGGGACTTCCTGTCATCAATATCCGCTATGTGCCGCTTTCCAACACGTTCAACGCGATGCTGAAACGGATTGTGGATATTTTCGGCGCGTTCGTGGCGATCATTCTGTTCTCACCGGTGATGCTGTTTTCCTGCATCATGATCAAGCTGACCTCACCGGGTCCGCTGATCTACCGTCAGACACGCGTCGGACTGCACAACAAACCGTTTGAAATGTACAAGTTCCGTTCGATGGAAGTTCAGACGGAGGAGAAAGAAAAGAAGGCATGGACCGTGAAGAATGACCCGCGTGTGACGGGATTTGGAAAATTCATGCGCCATACCAGCATTGATGAGCTTCCACAGCTCTTTAACATCTTAAAAGGAGATATGAGCCTGGTCGGACCGCGGCCGGAGCGACCTTTCTTTGTGGAAAAATTCCGGGAGGAAATCCCGCGTTATATGGTAAAACATCAGGTGCGTCCCGGTCTTACGGGGTGGGCACAGGTGAATGGATACCGGGGAGACACTTCCATCCGAAAGCGTATTGACTGTGATCTGTATTATATTGAAAACTGGACGCTGGGACTTGATTTTAAAATTCTGTTCCTGACCTTTTTCAAAGGATTTGTGAATAAAAACGCTTACTAAAAGATAAGGGGAAAAGAGATGTCGAAGAAGAATTACAAAAAGAGCAGAAAATACAAAAAAATGCGCCGCAGAAAAATAATTTTCGGAATTGAAATCACCGTTCTGCTGATTCTTTCCGGAATTCTGTTCGTCTACGCATGGATCAACCGTTCGATGGATAAGATGAATCAGGATACGCTGGACAGCTCCCAGATTCAGATCAACAGTGAAGTAAAGGCAAATACCGATCTCTCACAGATGTCCGGTACACAGGTCATCGCGCTGGTCGGCGTGGATGCCAGAGGTGTGAAAGGCTCCGAGCTGGCAGAAAGCATGAACAGTGACACTATTATTCTCTGTTGTATTGATCACGACAAGCAGGAAATCCGTATGGTGTCGATTATGCGTGACACCTGGATGAATATGGCGAAATATACCGATGAATATTATGAGTTTGACAAAGCCAATTCCGCCTATAACCGCGGCGGTCCGGAGAGTATGCTCTCCATGCTGAATACAAACCTTGACCTTGCACTGACCGATTACGTTACCGTAAACTTCAAGGCACTCGCCGATGCGATTGATGTCCTGGGCGGTCTCGACATCGAGATGACAAATGCAGAGTGTGTTCATGCAAACAACTACAACAGAGAGGTATCGGAAGCACAGGGCGTAGAGTATGAAGCTATTCCGTATGATGAGGACCTTGGGGATGATTACAGCGAAGTACGTCATGTCAGCGGTGCACTTGCAACCTCCTATGCGCGGATCCGTTACGGCGGCGGCGACGATGCGAAACGTACGAGCCGTCAGCGAATCGTCATCAATCTCATGGTACAGAAGATTAAACAGAATCCGACCAAGATTCCGGAGATTCTGGATAAAGTGATGGGAAATGTCAGCACCAGTCTTACCAAAAACGAAATTCTGGAACTTGGCATGCATGCGGTAACGTACAAAATGGGAACATCTTATGCATATCCGTTCCAGCTGTGTTATGGAGAAAATGTAGAAAGCGCACTTGGTGTTGATGTCGTAATTCCGGTTACACTGGAACACAATGTAAAGGAACTGCACGCTTATCTGTATCCGACGATGAGCTATGATCCATCTGCAGCCGTGATAGAGTACAGTGACTATATTGCAAGAGAGAGCGGCTACGATGATGATATGATTGAGTATGTACTGAATCAGGGACCGGGCGCTGCAACAGATTCTGTGGTAGCAGGAGATTAAAATACAGGGAGAATACGACAAGATGAGTCAATATACCGTTGATGTCATGATACCAACGTATAAACCAGGGCAGGAGTTCGCAGAACTTCTGCCCCGCCTTTTAAAACAGACTTACCCGATCCGTTCGATCCGGGTCGTGAATACGGGGAAAAAGTTCTGGAATCCGGCGTGGGAGCAGCTTTCAGACAAGATTATGGTGGAGCATATTCAGCCGAGCGAGTTCGACCACGGCGGAACGAGAAGGGCGATGGCAGAAAGTTCAGATGCGGATCTTCTGCTTTTTATGACCCAGGATGCCATGCCGTACGATAATGCGTGCGTGGAACATCTGGTGGAAAAATTTTCACTGCCGCATGTGAAGGCGGCCTATGCGCGGCAGCTTCCGCGGGATGACTGCCGTACACTGGAACGGTTTACGAGAGGCTTTAACTATCCGGACGAGAGTGATATCAAGGATGCCGGTGATCTGCCAAAACTTGGTGTTAAGACTTTTTTCTGTTCCAATGTCTGTGCAATGTATGACCGCAGGACATATGAAGAGCTGGGTGGATTTGTAGAAAGCACCTTGTTTAACGAAGATATGATCTATGCCGGGCATCTTGTGCAGGCGGGCTATGCGATTGCCTATGCGGCAGATGCGAAGGTGGTACATTCCCACAATTACGGTTGTCTGGCACAGCTTCACCGCAATTTCGACCTCGGTGTATCCCAGGCACAGCATCCGGAGATCTTTGATGCGTATCCGTCTGAGAGTGAGGGAATCCGTATGGTGAAAAAATCGGCATCCTACGTCTGCGAAATTCATAAGCCGTGGCTGCTCGTCACTTTATTCTTTCAAAGCGGATTCAAATATGTGGGCTACTTCCTCGGAAAACGATACAAAAGCCTTCCGGACAGTGTAATCCGCTGGTGTACCTCAAACAAAACATGGTGGGAATATCACGGAAAGATACGAAAAAAACGAAATAGAAGATAAGTGAAAGTAAAAAACAAAAATAAAAAGATCTTGTAAGTAAATACGAAATGCTCCATAAGGTTGACAGAGAACGGAGCAGAGTGGTAAAAAAGTAAAGAACAAGAAATTAGAAGGCGGCATAACCTGAAAACAGAACAAGGGTGCCGCCTTTTACTGTTAGGAGGAAAAAATTTATGTGTGGAATTGTTGGATATATTGGAACCTGCCAGGCTGCCCCGGTGCTGCTGGACGGATTGTCAAAGCTGGAGTACCGCGGATACGATTCGGCCGGAATTGCTGTATACGATGGAAACAAAATTCAGATGCAGAAAGCAATGGGCCGTCTGAAGGTGCTTGAGGAAATGACACAAAATGGAGCGACACTTCCGGGTACCGTAGGAATCGGACATACGAGATGGGCAACGCATGGGGCACCTTCCGATCTGAATGCACATCCGCATTTCAATAAAGACCACTCGATTGTCGTTGTACACAATGGAATTATTGAGAATTATCTGAAATTAAAGAAAAAACTGATGTCCAAAGGATATGAGTTCCTTTCGGAGACAGATACCGAGGTAATTGCCCATATGCTGGATTACTATTATAACGGCGATCCGCTTGCAACGATCACAAAGGTTATGCACCGTATGGAGGGATCGTATGCACTGGGTATCCTGTTCCGCGACCATCCGGATGAGGTGTATGCGGTCCGTAAAGACAGCCCGCTGATCGTTGGTACAAGTAAGAGCGGAAACCTGATTGCATCCGACGTTCCGGCTGTACTGAAATATACAAGAGATGTCTATTTTCTGGAAAATGAGGAGATTGTCAAGCTGACCCGAGACGGCCTTCATTTTTACAATATCGATGAGGAGGAGCTGCAAAAGGAGCCTACGCACATCGAATGGGATATGAATGCCGCAGAGAAAGGCGGCTATGAGCATTTTATGCTGAAAGAGATGCATGAGCAGCCAAAAGCCGTAAAAGATACGCTGACCCCACGCATCAAGAATGGTGACGTAGTGATCGAGGAGCTTGGCATGACGGACGAAGAGATCCGTACAATCAGCAAGATCTTTATCGTTGCCTGCGGTTCCGCATACCACACCGGTGTAACCGCAAAATACGTCTTCGAAAAGCTGGCAAGAATTCCGGTTGAGGTAGATCTGGCAAGCGAATTCCGCTACCGTGATCCGATTCTGCCGGAAAATACGCTCGTGGTCATCGTCAGCCAGTCGGGTGAGACGGCCGATACCCTCGCGGCTCTCCGCCTTGCAAAAGAAAAGGGCGTGCGTACCCTTGGCATCGTAAACGTAGTTGGAAGTTCGATTGCAAGAGAGGCAGACAATGTCATGTACACCTGGGCCGGTCCGGAGATCGCTGTTGCGACAACGAAAGCGTACAGCACACAGCTTATCGCGCAGTATCTTCTGGCGATGAAGTTTGCCAAAGTACGCGGAACCGTTTCACAGAATGACTTCGATGCAATGATCCAGAGCCTTGAGCGCCTGCCGGAGCAGATTTCCCTGCTGCTGTCCCACAAGGAGAACGTACAGCGTTTTGCCAACCGTTATCTTGCGGCAGAACACGTCTTTTTCATCGGACGCGGCATCGACTATGCAATCTCGATGGAGGGCTCCCTGAAGCTGAAAGAGATTTCCTACATCCATTCCGAGGCGTATGCAGCCGGTGAGCTGAAACACGGAACCATTTCCCTGATTGAGGACGGACGCCTTGTCGTAGCCGTGCTGACCCAGCCGGAGCTCTACAAGAAAACGATCAGCAATATTCAGGAAGTGAAGACACGAGGCGCGTTTGTTATGGCGGTAACGACCGTTGGCAATACAGAAGTGGAAAAAGTAGCCGACTACGTAGTTTACCTGCCGGAGACAAATCCGATTTTTGCAAACTCCCTGGCGATCATTCCGCTGCAGCTCTTTGGCTACTACGTATCGATCGGCAGAGGCCTCGATGTGGATAAACCGAGAAACTTGGCGAAATCCGTTACGGTAGAATAAAAACCGCAGCATAAAATTCCTCTTTTTTCAAAATTATCACAGTTTCAACACAATTCTAACGTACAATAGGCAGTAGAAAATGAAGAAAGAAATAAGAGCACTGTGTATTGGTGCCTGAGATAGAAAAGAGAAAGAGGGATCAGCCATGAGTGAAGAATTCAAAAAAGAAGAAATAAATGGTGAGGCAGCAGAGGAAACCAAAGCTGCAGAGCATACAGAAGAAGTAAAAGCAGAAACGACAGCAGAGCAGAGTGCGGCAGAGACGGAAAAACCGCAGGAAACCGCAGAAGCGCCGAAGGCGGAAGAAAAGAAAACGACAACCTACAGCTGGGTGAATCCGAAAATCAGCGGAAAGACCGGCGAGGAGAATAACAGCGCTTCCTACACCGGAAAACCGGACCCGTCGGAGGCAAAGGCAGAGCAGACATCTTCTGCAAAGACAGAACATTATCAGTACCAGTCACAGACACAGAGTGCTCCGAAGCAGGAAAAACCACAGTTTTCTGCCGTTCCGCAGCCGCAGGATCACAAAAAGAAAGCGAAAAAACCAATGTCAGCCGCAAAAAAATGGGGCATGACACTTGCCATGGCAGCGTGCTTCGGACTCGTGGCAGGCGGTGTTTTCATTGGGACTGCGGCAGTCGGTACGAAAGTGATCGGTACAGCAACAGAGCAGAAGCAGGAAGTTACAATTCCGACGACCACCACAACAACGGCAGCAGACAGCAGTGATACCTCCGATACCGTAAAAGCAACCGGCGAGATGTCCGTGAAAGATGTTGCATCGAGTGCGATGCCGTCTCTGGTAGCAATTTCTACGACAACGGTGGAAGAGGTTGAGACATTCTTCGGAACCACAAGCCAGGAAGTTCCTGCAAGCGGAACCGGAGTTATTGTCGGACAGAACGACGATGAGCTCCTGATTGCGACAAACAACCACGTTGTCAGCGGTGCAACGTCTCTTTCCGTCAGCTTTATCGACGATGAGACGGTAGAAGGCCAGATCAAAGGTACCGATGCGGACAATGACCTTGCTGTTGTTGCAGTAAAACTTTCCGACATCAAGGACGAGACAAAGAGCCAGATCAAAATTGCCGTGATGGGAAATTCCGATGACCTTGAGGTTGGTGATCAGGTTGTGGCAATCGGAAATGCACTGGGAACCGGCCAGTCCCTGACGAGCGGATATATCAGTGCAAAAGACCGTACGATCTCCAGTCAGGATGAGAGTACCGGTGAGACGATTACTTCTGAGGGACTGATCCAGACCGATGCAGCCATCAACCCTGGAAACAGCGGCGGCGCCCTTCTGAACATGAACGGTGAGCTGATCGGCATTAACGAAGCAAAATACAGCTCCACACAGGTCGAGGGCATGGGCTTTGCGATCCCGATTTCGAAAGCGGAGCCGATTCTGCAGAACCTGATGAACCTGACAACAAGATACAAAGTCAGCGATGATGAGGCTGCTTATATCGGAATCAACATGGCAGATGTCAGCGCAGATGTTTCCCAGAACTACGGTATTCCGACCGGTGTCTGCATCATGAGCGTTGTGGACGGCAGCCCGGCAGCCGATGCGGGCTTCAAGAAAGGCGATGTTATCACCACGTTTGATGGAAGAAGCATCTCGAACGCCAAAGGCTTAAAAGAGACACTGACTTATTATGCGGCAGGCGAGACTGTAGATGTCACCGTACAGCGCGCGGATAACGGTGAGTACAAAGAAGTAACATTGACGCTGACCCTTGGCTCTGCAGCAGATATGCCGCAGACGAGCGGAAGCAGCAACGGAACCACAAACGATGGAACCGGAAGCTCCGATCAGAATGACCAGGGTATTCAGAATCCGTTTGGCAACAGATAAAAACTCGAAATAACTATTTCCTAAGAGAAAAAAGACGGACAGCACAGGAATATGAACGCCTGGCTGTCCGCCTTTTTCTGCATTTTTTGATATAATTTTTTGAATTCGTAAAATTCTTAAAAAAGTTGGTAATTTTTAAGAAAGTTTTTACTTGTGACCCTATGGCTTTTGGGCTATAATCAAGCTAGACCAAGCGATCTATTACAGAAAGGAATTTGAAAAATCATGTCAGAAGAGAAAGACAGAGTGGACGGTACCGCGGACGAAACGAAGGCGGAAACAAAAAGCTCTGACCATCATACAGAAGATACCTATGAAAAAGTCTGCTTCATGTGCCGCAGACCGGAGAGCAAAGCCGGAAAGATGATTACCCTTCCGGGAAACATCAATATCTGCCCGGACTGCATGCAGAAGAGCTTTGATACCATGAACCAGAACCCGGGCCAGATCAATGAGATGATGAATAATATGAACAACATGCCGAATATCGGCATGTTCGATCTCTCCGGGCTTTCCAACCAGATCCCGAACCGGCAGCGGGTAAAGAAAAAAGAAGAAAAGAAGAAAACAAAAGAATTTTCCATCAAGGACATTCCGCCGCCGCACCGGATCAAGGCGATGCTTGACGAATACGTCATCGGCCAGGAACGTGCAAAGAAAGTCATGTCGGTTGCCGTTTACAACCATTACAAACGTGTCTTTGCACCGCAGGACGGAAATATCGAGATCGAAAAATCCAACATGCTGATGATCGGACCGACCGGTTCCGGAAAAACGTATCTGGTGCAGACACTGGCACGCCTCTTAGATGTGCCGCTTGCCATCACGGACGCCACATCCCTTACCGAAGCGGGTTATATCGGCGATGATATTGAAAGCGTGGTATCTAAGCTTTTAGCGGCCGCAGACAACGATGTGGAGCGCGCGGAGCACGGTATTATCTTCATCGACGAGATCGACAAGATTGCGAAAAAGAAAAATACAAACCAGAGAGACGTCAGCGGAGAAGCCGTACAGCAGGGAATGCTGAAGCTCCTCGAGGGCAGCGACATCGAAGTTCCGGTGGGAGCCAACAGCAAAAATGCGATGGTTCCGCTCGAGACCGTCAATACCAGAAACATTCTCTTTATCTGCGGCGGTGCCTTCCCGGATCTGACGGACATCATCAAGGAGCGTCTGAACAAGACAGCTTCCATTGGCTTCCAGGCGGATCTGAAGGACAAGTATGATGGGGATAAGAACCTGCTGTCACAGGTGACCTTAGAAGACCTTCGGACTTTCGGTATGGTGCCGGAGTTCCTTGGCCGTCTGCCGATCGTATTTACGCTGGAGAGTCTCAATGAGGATATGCTGGTCGAGATCTTAAAAGAACCGAAAAATGCGATCCTGAAGCAGTATAAGAGACTGCTCGAACTCGACGAGGTGAAACTGGAATTTGATGATGATGCACTTCGCTCTATTGCAAGAAAAGCGCTGGAAAAAGATACCGGTGCGAGAGCACTCCGTTCGATCATCGAGGATTTCATGCTGGATATCATGTATGAGATTCCAAAGGACAGCAGCATCGGAGAGGTTATCATCACAAAAGACTATATTGAAAAGACCGGCGGGCCGACGATTCTCCTGCGCGGCCAGGAAGTTCCAAAGTTAGAGCAGAAATAAGGTAACTGGAAAACACAGCGGAGCAGACGTGAAACTGGCGTTTTCTTGAAATAAGAGATAAGAAAGAGAGGGTTTTAACTATGGCAGAGGATTTTTTTGGAAATTTAAGTAAAACACTGAAAAAAACAGTGGATACTGTGGGAAAGAAAACAGATGAATTCGTAGAAATTCAGAAGATCCGCACCCGTCAGCATGCGCTCGAGGATCAGATTGAGAAGAATTACCAGGATATCGGACAGATCATCTACAACCGCTATTTGAACGGCGAAGCATTCGACGAGAATCTTGCCGGCTTCTGCAAAGATATCACCGATCTGGAAAAAGAGATTGCAGACTGCAAGGAAGATGTGGCAAACAAGAGAGGCCGCATCGTATGCCCGGCCTGCGGCGCAAGTGTTCCGAAAGATGCAGCTTTCTGCATGCGCTGCGGTGCTGCTATGCCGGAGAAGGAAGATGAGCCGGAGGATGCCGAGTTTGTACACGTAGAACCGGAAGAAAAAGCAGAAGAAACCGAAGCAGCAGCGCCGGAAGAAGAGCCTGAAAAAGAAGCAGAGGTACCGGAAGAGGAATGATCTGGACCCTGCTGCCGGGAGCGGTTTTCCTTGCAGACGGATGCCTGAAAAAGAAGGCAGAAGAGGAGTTAAAGGAAAATGAGCAGATCCCGGTCTGCAAAGGACATATTGTCCTGCGGAAATGTCATAACCGCGGCGTAGCGGGCGGCGGCTTCGCGGACAGCACGAAGAAGGTGGAAATTCTCACCTTCTTTTTGCTGTCCGGACTGTGGGCGCGTCTCGGAGCGCTGGCGGGCAGACGTAAGTGTAAGGCGAAGAAGCTTGGGCTTGCGCTTACGATTGGCGGCGGCATGTCGAACTGGTATGACCGGCATAAGAGAGGTTACGTGACCGACTATGTCAGCTTCCGGTTTGGACCGGAGAAGTTCCGCAGACTTGTGTTCAATGTTTCTGATTTCTGTATTTTCTTCGGACTTGCGCTGCTGACGGCAATTTCCTGCCGGGAGTCCAGGTGATGCAGGATCTCACGAAAAGCCCTGTGGATGGCGGGCTTTTCGGGGCAAAAAAGAAAATTTGAAATTTTTTGAAAAAATTTGAAAAAAGCTGTTGACAGATTCGGAATCATCTGGTAATATATGTTTTGTTAAGCGGCACATGAGAGCTGCAAGACAAGAAATGCAGGAGTGGCGGAATTGGCAGACGCGCAGGCTTCAGGTGCCTGTGGTCGCAAGATCGTGTGGGTTCAAGTCCCATCTCCTGCATTATTTTTCGCTTTGCGTATCAAGAATTGGTCCGGTGGACCAATTCGGATTACCCTGCCTGGAATGATGCAGAAACTTCCCGGCAGGGTCTTTTTATTTCTGTGCGGAGAAGATGTGCAGACGGGGAAAGAAAAACAGACGAATCTCAGACAGTGTAAAATTGTTTAAAATCATCGTTATTATCCATATTTTTCATAAAATTAAAAAAATTAAAATTTTTTCAAAAAAAGTGTTGACTTTTCTTTAGAAAGCTGTTATTATCTATCTTGTCAAGCGGACAACCGCTAAGACAACTAAGAAATGCAGGAGTGGCGGAATTGGCAGACGCGCAGGCTTCAGGTGCCTGTGGTCGCAAGATCGTGTGGGTTCAAGTCCCATCTCCTGCATTATTTTTTCGCTTTGCGTATCAAGAATTGGTCCGGTGGACCAATTCGGATTGCCCTGATGGGAAGTGTGAAAACTTTCCGTCAGGGTATTTTTATTTTTCCAGAAAAGAAATTTCCGTAATTCGACAAAAATAGTTGAAATGTTTCCCTGGTTGTGATAGAATCTGAAAGATTAAAGTATGAGATGCATATTTCATACAAACTCAAAACCGAACGAAAAAGAAAGGAAAACGGTGGAATGATGAAAGCTTTTCTAATCTTAGAAGACGGGCATGTCTTTACCGGAACCAGCATTGGTTCACAAAAAGAAGTGATCAGTGAAATCGTATTTAATACATCCATGACTGGATATCTCGAAGTGCTGACCGACCCATCCTATGCGGGACAGGCAGTATGTATGACGTATCCTCTTATTGGAAACTATGGAATTTGTTATGATGATCAGGAGTCCTTAAGACCCTGGCCGGATGGCTATATTGTAAGAGAATTATCCCGTCTCCCCAGCAACTTCCGTTGCCAGGACACCATTCAGAATTTCCTGAAAAAGTTCGATATTCCCGGAATCGCCGGAATCGATACTCGTGCTCTCACCAAAATTCTTCGTGAAAAAGGTACCATGAACGGTATGATCACGACCAATGAAAATTATCATCTCGATGAAATTATTCCAAAATTAAAAGCGTATAATACCGGAAAAGTTGTTGAAAAAGTAACCTGCTCTGAAAAATCAGTTTTAAAAGGAGAAGGCTTTAAAGTTGCACTTCTTGATCTTGGTGCAAAAAACAACATCGCACGTTCTTTAAATGCACGCGGATGCGAAGTAACGATTTACCCGGCGCTTACAACAGCAGAAGAAATCCTTGCATCCAACCCGGACGGAATTATGCTGTCCAATGGCCCTGGAGATCCGAAGGAATGCGTTTCCATTATCAAAGAAATCAAAAAACTGTATGACTCCGATGTGCCGATCTTTGCGATCTGTCTTGGTCATCAGCTGATGGCTCTTGCAACCGGCGCAGATACCCACAAGATGAAATACGGCCATCGCGGCGGAAACCACCCGGTCAAAGACCTGGCAACCGGAAGAGTTTACATTTCTTCCCAGAACCACGGCTACGTCGTAGATACCGATACCCTGGATCCGAACGTGGCAGTTCCGGCGTTCGTCAACGTCAACGACGGCACCAACGAGGGACTCAAATACGTCGGCAAGAACATCTTTACCGTACAGTTCCATCCGGAGGCATGCCCAGGCCCGCAGGATTCCGGATACCTGTTTGATCGATTCCTTGAGATGATGGGAGGTAACAAATAATGCCAAAGAATCCGAATATTAAAAAAGTTCTGGTTATCGGTTCCGGTCCGATCGTCATCGGACAGGCAGCAGAGTTCGACTACGCAGGAACACAGGCGTGCCGTTCCCTGAAAGAAGAGGGAATGGAAGTTGTTCTTCTGAACTCCAACCCGGCAACCATCATGACCGATAAAGACATCGCAGACCGCGTTTACATCGAGCCGCTGACCGTAGAAGTGGTAGAGCAGCTCATCCAGAAGGAAAAACCGGACAGCGTTCTTCCAACTCTGGGAGGCCAGGCAGGACTGAACCTTGCGATGGAACTCGAAGAAAAAGGCTTCTTAAAAGAAAACAACGTACGCCTGATCGGTACCACAGCACAGACCATCAAAAAAGCAGAGGACCGTCAGGAATTCAAAGATACCATGGAAAAAATCGGCGAGCCGGTAGCGGCATCCCTGGTTGTCCATGATGTACAGGCTGGTATCGATTTCACCAACAAGATCGGTTATCCGGTTGTACTGCGTCCGGCTTACACCCTCGGCGGAAGCGGCGGCGGTATCGCTTACAACGAAGAAGAGCTGATCGAGATCCTCTCGAACGGACTCCGTCTTTCCCGTGTCGGCGAAGTACTCGTTGAAAGATGTATCGCCGGATGGAAAGAGATCGAGTACGAGGTAATGCGGGACAGCGCAGGAAACTGCATCACTGTCTGCAACATGGAGAACATCGACCCGGTCGGCGTTCACACCGGAGACAGTATTGTCGTAGCACCGTCCCAGACCCTGGGAGATAAAGAGTATCAGATGCTGCGTACTTCCGCACTCAACATCATCACCGAGCTCGGCATCACCGGCGGATGCAACGTACAGTATGCGTTGAATCCGGACAGCTTCGAGTACTGTGTTATCGAGGTAAATCCGCGTGTCAGCCGTTCTTCCGCACTGGCTTCTAAAGCGACCGGTTATCCGATTGCAAAAGTTGCTGCAAAGATCGCACTTGGCTATACTCTGGATGAGATCCCGAACGCCATTACCGGAAAAACCTACGCAAGCTTCGAGCCGATGCTGGATTACTGTGTTGTAAAAATCCCGCGTCTGCCGTTCGATAAGTTTATCAGTGCAAAACGTACCCTGACCACACAGATGAAGGCAACCGGTGAGGTTATGAGTATCTGCAACAACTTCGAGGGCGCGCTGATGAAAGCCATCCGTTCCCTGGAACAGCACGTAGATTCCCTGATGTCCTATGACTTCAGCCACCTGTCCAAAGACGAGCTGATCGAAGAGCTTCACATCGTAGACGATATGAGAATCTGGAGAATCGCAGAGGCGATTCGTCAGGGCATCTCCTACGACGAGATCCACGAGATCACCAAAATCGATGTATGGTTCATCGATAAGCTGGCTATCCTCGTTGAGATGGAGCAGGCATTACAGGCCAAAGAGCTGGATGAGGATCTGCTGCGCGAAGCAAAACGCCTTGAGTTCCCGGATTACCTGGTGGCAAAACTGGCAGGAAAGACCGAAGAAGAAGTAAAAGCGTTAAGAAAACAGTATGATATCACCGCAGCTTACAAGATGGTAGATACCTGTGCCGCTGAGTTCGCAGCAACCACACCGTATTACTATTCCGTATACGGCGGCGAAAACGAAGCTGTCGAGACAAACGACAGAAAGAAAGTCCTCGTCCTTGGTTCCGGCCCGATCCGTATCGGACAGGGTATCGAGTTTGACTTCTGCTCCGTACATTGTACCTGGGCATTCAAGAAAGAGGGCTATGAGACCATCATCATCAACAACAACCCGGAGACCGTCAGCACCGACTTCGATATCGCAGATAAACTGTATTTCGAGCCGCTGACACCGGAAGATGTAGAAAATATCGTCAACATCGAGCATCCGGACGGAGCCGTTGTACAGTTCGGCGGCCAGACCGCGATCAAGCTAACCGAAGCACTCCTGAAAATGGGTGTGCCGATCCTTGGAACATCTGCAGAGAACGTAGATGCCGCAGAGGACCGTGAGCTGTTCGATGAGATCCTGGAGCAGTGTGAAATCCCGCGTCCGAAGGGACACACCGTATTCACCGCAGAAGAGGCGAAAAAAGCAGCCAACGAGCTCGGCTATCCGGTACTCGTCCGCCCGTCCTACGTCCTTGGAGGACAGGGTATGCAGATCGCCATCAGCGATGAGGACGTCGATGAATTTATCGGCATCATCAACCGGATCGCACAGGAGCATCCGATCCTGGTTGATAAATATCTGCAGGGCAAGGAGATCGAGGTTGATGCAGTCTGCGACGGCACCGATATCCTGATTCCTGGTATCATGGAGCACATCGAGCGCGCCGGCGTTCACTCCGGAGACAGTATCTCCGTTTATCCGGCACAGAGCATCAGCCAGCATGCAAAAGACACCATCGTAGAGTATACGAAACGTCTGGCAAGATCCCTGCATGTCATCGGTATGATCAACATCCAGTTCATCGTATGCGGTGAGGATGTTTACGTCATCGAGGTCAACCCGCGTTCTTCTCGTACCGTGCCATACATCAGCAAGGTAACCGGAATCCCGATCGTGCCGCTGGCAACGAAAGTCATCCTCGGCCACACGATCCGCGAGCTTGGCTACGAGCCGGGACTGCAGAGAGAGGCAGATTACATTGCCATCAAGATGCCGGTATTCTCCTTCGAGAAGATCCGCGGCGCAGATATCGCCCTTGGACCGGAGATGAAATCCACCGGTGAGTGCCTTGGTATTGCAAAGACCTTCAACGAGGCTCTTTACAAAGCATTCCTCGGCGCCGGAATCAACCTGCCGAAATATAAAAACATGATCATCACCGTAAAGGATGAGGATAAAGAGGATATCGTTCCGATCGCACAGAGATTCCAGGCTCTCGGCTACAAGATCTATGCGACGAGAAATACCGCGAAAGCCCTGAACGAGAACGGCGTCAATGCGATCCGCACCAACAAGATCGAGCAGCCGTCCCCGAACCTGATGGACCTGATCCTCGGCCACAAGATCGATCTCGTCATCGATACTCCGTCCCAGGGTGTTGAGCACTCCAAAGACGGATTCGTCATCCGCCGGAACGCGATCGAGACAGGTGTCAACGTACTGACCTCTCTGGATACCGCAACCGCACTCGTAACCAGTCTGGAAAATACAGATGTGAAGAAGCTGACCCTGATCGATATCGCAACGATCGACAAGAGATAAGCATGATAGAAGCATAAAGCAAAGAAAAGCTCTCTGCTGCAGAAACAAAGCGGCAGAGAGCTTTTTTGGCCGAATGTGGGTTTGAATGGATTTTACAAAAAAAGAAAACGTGACGCGCTTGTGTTTTTAGCATAAGTATGATAGATTTTTAATAGAATGCCAGAAAAGGGCATCCAATTCAAAAAGAGAAAGGTACATATCGTATGAACATCATTGAGTGGTTAAAGGTTATCCTGCTGGGTATCGTAGAGGGCATTACCGAGTGGCTTCCAATCAGCAGCACCGGCCACATGATTCTGGTAGATGAGTTTATTAAGCTGAATGTGACAGCTGATTTCAAGAATGTTTTTGAAGTTGTCATCCAGCTCGGTGCAATCCTTGCGGTTGTCGTCATCTATTTCTGGGATCTCTGGCCGTTTCATGGTAAAAGTAAAGCCAGAAGCCGGAGCTATTTTGCCAATCCAAGCGACAACAAGGTCTTTGCAGGTATTCAGAACTTTGTAGACAATTACTGTTATCTGGACAAAATCATCATGTGGTTTAAGATTGTTGTATCATGCCTGCCGGCAGCTGTCATTGGTCTGGCATTCAACGACTGGATCGAGGCACATCTGATGAATTACGTGGTTGTAGCCCTGATGCTGATTATCTATGGTGTGTTATTCATCGTTATTGAAAATTACAACAAGACGAGAACTCCGTCTGCAACGAAAATCAAAGAAATTACCTGGAAAAATGCACTGTATATCGGTGTTTTCCAGCTCCTTTCCATCGTACCGGGAACTTCCCGTTCGGGGGCAACCATCATCGGCGGTATCCTGCTGGGATGCTCGAGAGAGCTCGCATCGGAGTACACGTTTTTCCTTGCCGTTCCGGTTATGTTCGGCGCGAGCCTTTTAAAACTGGTAAAACACGGCTTTGCCTTTACCGGTGTTGAGGTGGCGATCATGATCGTCGGCATGCTGGTGGCATTTGCGGTATCGATTTTTGCCATCAAATTCCTGATGCAGTACATCAAGAAGCACGATTTCAAAGCCTTCGGCTGGTACCGTATCGTACTCGGTGTGATTGTGCTGCTGTATTTCGTAATCAAAACCGTAATTTTGAAAGCATAAAATCGAACAATTCCGAAAATTTACCGGGAAAAATAGAAGAAGAAGTATCGTAAAATGAAAAAAATTGTGCGATACTTCTTTTTTTACGCGAAAATTACAAAAAACCCTGTAAAAAGTAACCAAAAGCTGATATAATAAAACATAACAGGGGCACAGACGATACAGTTCACCCGCGCCATTCGCAAAACTGCGCTTTCAGCGCTTTCCGCTGCTGCGCAGCTCCTTTTGCTCATTTCTCGGCGCTCCCTTCGTGTGTTCTTGCAAACAAATTTTCATGCAAGCATGAAATTTGCCCGCCAGAACACACGAGTGAACTGTAAATTAAAAAAAATACCGAAAATTTGCCATATTTTTATTGACTAAAGATATTCTTATGGTAAAATAAATGTGTGCGCCCCGAGGATATCTTTATTTTCGGTGCAATCAGTATAGGGTGAACGTATCATCCAGGGCAATCTGGAAATACTTTACTATAACCTATCAAAATTACAAGTAGGAGGAAAAGTAACAATGGCAAAATGGGTTTACATGTTCACTGAAGGTAATGCAGACATGCGTAACCTTCTCGGTGGAAAAGGCGCAAACCTGGCTGAGATGACAAACCTGGGACTTCCTGTACCACAGGGATTCACGGTAACAACCGAGGCTTGTACACAGTACTATGAGGATGGCAGACAGATCAACGACGAGATCATGGGTCAGATCATGGAAGCAATCGATAAAATGGAAGGAATCACAGGAAAGAAATTCGGAGACGCTAAGAATCCGCTGCTCGTTTCTGTACGTTCCGGAGCAAGAGCTTCCATGCCAGGTATGATGGATACCATCCTGAACCTTGGTCTGAACGAAGAGGTTGTTGAAACTCTGTCACAGGCTTCCGGCAACCCACGTTGGGCTTGGGACTGCTACAGAAGATTCATTCAGATGTTCTCTGACGTAGTTATGGAAGTTGGTAAAAAATACTTCGAAGAGCTGATCGACAAGATGAAAGAGGAGAAAGGCGTAAAACAGGACGTAGATCTTGACGCAGATGACCTCAAAAAACTGGCTGAGCAGTTCAAAGCTGAGTACAAAGCTAAAATCGGTGAGGATTTCCCGACCGATCCTAAGGTACAGCTGATGGAGGCTGTAAAAGCCGTATTCCGTTCCTGGGACAACCCGAGAGCAAACGTTTATCGTCGTGACAACGACATCCCGTATTCCTGGGGTACCGCTGTTAACGTACAGATGATGGCATTCGGAAACATGGGAGATGACTGTGGTACAGGTGTTGCCTTCACCCGTGACCCTGCTACAGGAGAGAACGGACTGTTCGGTGAGTTCCTTACCAACGCACAGGGCGAGGACGTAGTTGCCGGTGTTCGTACACCTATGCACATTTCTGAGATGGAAGAGAAATTCCCGGAAGCTTTCAAACAGTTCAAAGAAGTTTGCAAAACTCTGGAAACACACTACAGAGATATGCAGGACATGGAGTTCACTGTAGAGCACGGTAAACTGTACATGCTGCAGACACGTAACGGTAAGAGAACAGCAAAAGCTGCTCTGAAAATCGCCTGCGACCTTGTAGATGAGGGAATGAGAACAGAGGAAGAGGCAGTTGCAATGATCGATCCTCGTAATCTTGACTCTCTGCTTCATCCGCAGTTCGATGCAAAAGCACTGAAAGAGGCTACTCCAATGGCAAAAGCACTGGGAGCATCTCCGGGAGCTGCTTGCGGTAAAATCGTCTTCACAGCTGATGACGCTGTTGCATGGGCTGAAAGAGGAGAAAAAGTTGTTCTGGTTCGTCTTGAGACATCCCCAGAAGATATCACAGGTATGAAATCTGCACAGGGTATCCTGACTGTTCGTGGTGGTATGACTTCCCACGCAGCCGTAGTTGCCCGTGGTATGGGAACCTGCTGTGTATCCGGTTGCGGTGATATCGTAATGGACGAGGCAAACAAGAAATTCACACTGGCTGGCAAAGAGTTCCACGAGGGAGACTGCATCTCTCTGGATGGTTCTACAGGATGCATCTATGACGGACTGATCCCGACCGTAGACGCTACCATCGCTGGCGAGTTCGGAAGAATCATGGGCTGGGCAGATAAATACAGAACCATGAAAGTTCGTACAAACGCTGATACTCCGGCAGACGCTAAAAAAGCTCGTGAGCTTGGCGCAGAAGGTATTGGTCTTTGCCGTACAGAGCATATGTTCTTCGAAGGCAACAGAATCGATGCATTCCGTGAGATGATCTGTGCTGAGACCGTAGAAGAGAGAGAAGCAGCACTTGCTAAGATCCTTCCGGAGCAGCAGGGAGACTTCGAGAAGCTGTATGAAGCTCTGGAAGGCAACCCGGTTACCATCCGTTTCCTGGATCCGCCGCTTCATGAGTTCGTTCCGACTGAGGAAGAGGACATCAAGAAACTGGCTGACGCACAGGGCAAATCTGTTGAGCAGATCAAAGCAATCATCGCTGGTCTGCATGAGTTCAACCCGATGATGGGTCATCGTGGATGCCGTCTTGCTGTAACTTATCCGGAAATCGCTAAGATGCAGACAAGCGCAGTAATCCGCGCAGCCATCAACGTGAAGAAAGCTCATCCGGATTGGAATGTAAAACCGGAAATCATGATCCCACTTGTTGGCGATATCAAAGAGCTGAAATACGTTAAGAAATTCGTAGTAGAGACCGCTGACGCTGAAATCGCAGCTGCAGGCAGCGACCTTGAATACGAAGTTGGTACCATGATCGAGATCCCGAGAGCAGCTCTGACTGCAGATGAGATCGCAAAAGAGGCAGACTTCTTCTGCTTCGGAACCAACGACCTTACTCAGATGACTTACGGATTCTCCCGTGACGATGCTGGTAAATTCCTGAACGCTTACTATGACGCTAAGATCTTCGAGAACGATCCATTCGCAAAACTCGATCAGGACGGCGTTGGCAAGCTGATGAAGATGGCTATCGATCTTGGAAGACCGGTTAACTCTTCTCTGCACGTAGGTATCTGCGGTGAGCACGGTGGAGATCCGAGCTCCGTAGAGTTCTGCAACAAACTGGGTCTGGACTATGTTTCCTGCTCACCGTTCCGTGTGCCGATCGCCCGTCTGGCAGCAGCTCAGGCAGCTATCGCTCAGAAGAACGCTTAATTTAAGCAGAATCTGTCCGAATCAGGATTTTCATGCAGTAGCATGATTTGTGTTCAAACGTAAGGAGACCCCGGCGGTCTGTAGAAATACAGGCGCCGGGGTCTTTTTTATCAATCGTTTAAAATCAAAGTGGGAGGGAAAACGGATGCAGAATGAAACAGCCAAAGAAAACCTGCTGCGGCAGATCCGGGAATACCGTCCGTACAATGAGCAGGAAGAGCGGGATCGGGCGATTCTGCTGAAATGGATGGAGAGCGGATGCGATATTTTGACGCGGGAAAATGAGACCGCACATCTGACTGCCTCCGCCTGGGTCGTAAGCCCGGATCGGAAGCAGGTGCTGATGGCGTATCACAATATTTACCATTCCTGGGCATGGCTCGGCGGCCACGCGGACGGAGATGCGGATCTTTGCAGCGTGGCGGTAAGAGAAGTGAAGGAGGAATCCGGGATTGAAGAGGTGAAGCTCTTATCGGATCAGCCATTCTCGCTCGAAATCCTGTCGGTGGACGGCCATGTGAAGCGCGGAAAGTACGTGACGGCACATCTCCATCTGAATGTGACATATCTCATGGAAGCAGACCCGGTACAGGAAATCCGCTGCAAGCCGGATGAAAACAGCGCAGTCGGCTGGATTCCGGTGGAGCAGATCGCAGAAAAATCGACAGAGCCATGGTTTGTGGAGCGTGTGTATGGCAAGCTGTGTGAGAAAGTGAAAAGAGATTTCTGTGAAGTGTAATATGCAATCCGCGTATGAACTGCCATTTAGAATAAGCATTAGACAAATGAGCTGTTAGATGTCTAAAATAGAGACAGAAAGAAAAATGGCAGGAGGGGTTTTATGTTTACAAATCAGGATTTGAAAAAGCTGATTGTTCCGCTTTTTCTGGAGCAGCTTCTGGTGGCTCTGGTCGGAATTGCGGACGTGTTTGTTATCGGATTTGTCGGAGAGGCGGCGGTTTCCGGTGTGTCACTGGTCAATGCGTTCAAAAGGTAGACTTAAGCTTCCAGAAAACGATCCTCTTTTTCTGACGACAGAAAAGTTGTTGGGAAAAGGGGATTTTTGGGGTAAAAGGGATTATTTCGGCGCGTTGAAAATCATGCCGGGGTATGGTAAAATGGACTCCGAAAAACAGCAAAAGGAGGACATGACAGAAGATGAATGATATGAAGCGTCTGCTCTCGTATGCAGGTCCCTACAAGCGGGATATGATTTTCGGAGCAGTGCTGGTATTGGTAGAAACGTGTTTTGAACTTTTTATTCCGATTCTGATTTCCAATCTGATTGACATCGGCGTTGCGAACGGCGATATCCCTTACATTTACCGCAAGGGAATCCAGATGGGAGTCTGCGCGCTCTGTGCGCTTGTGACCGGAATTTTATACGCGCACTTTGCGGCGCGGGCGACGTACGGCTGGGGAGCTGAGATCCGGAAGGCGGAGTATGAGAAAATGCAGCAGTATGCATTTTCCAACCTCGACCACTTTGCGGTATCATCCCTGATCACCCGTATGACGACGGATGTTACCGTCATCCAGAATATGGTAAGCGCCGGCTTCCGCCCGATCACGCGCGGACCGTCGCTTCTGATTATGGGAATCGGCCTTTCATTCTATATGAATCCGCGGCTGGCATTTGTATTCCTTGTATGTACCCCGCTTCTTGGCTTTATTCTCTCCCTGATTGTGCGGAGAGTTGCCCCGATGTACACAAAACTGCAGTCCATGGTGGACCGCCTGAACAACGTTGTCCAGGAGGGGCTGACCGCGATCCGTGCCGTCAAAGCTTTCGTGCGGGATGAGTACGAGGAAGACAAATTCAACGAGGTCAACACCGACCTGACCGCAGCGAGCGAGCAGACGTTCCACTACGCCGTGCTGAATCTGCCGGCATTTCAGGGCGTCATGTATACCGCGATCGTGCTGATTCTGTGGTTCGGCGGAAATATGATTCTGAAAAAACAGCTTGCCGTCGGAAACCTGACCGGATTTCTAAGCTACGTCATGCAGGTCATGAACTCGATGATGATGATTGCAAACGTCTTCCTGCTTCTGACCCGTTCCATGGCGAGCGCACACCGGATTGTCGAGGTGCTCGATGAGAAAATCGTGCTCACCTCGCCGGAAAATGGTGTAACAGAAGTGACAGAGGGCAGCGTGGAGTTTGACAACGTATCGTTTAAATACAAAGAAGAAGCAAAAGAGTACGCACTCTCCGATGTTACGCTGAAGATCAAAGCTGGTCAGACGGTAGGAATCCTCGGAGGAACAGGTTCTTCGAAAACGACGCTGGTGCAGCTCATTCCGCGTCTGTATGATACCAGCCGCGGCACCGTCCGCGTCGGCGGAAAGGATGTGCGCGCGTACGATCTTGCCGCTCTCCGCGATGCAGTCAATATCATTCTGCAGAAAAACGTGCTGTTCTCCGGAACCGTGCGTGAAAACCTGAAATGGGGCAATGTGGATGCATCCGATGAGGAGATCTGGGAAGCATGCCGCGCGGCGTGTGCGGATGAATTTTTGAACCGCATGCCGGACGGCCTCGACACCGTGCTCGAGCAGGGCGCAAGCAACCTCTCCGGAGGCCAGAAGCAGCGTCTCTGCATCGCGCGTGCGCTGATCGGAAAGGCAAAAATCCTGATCTTCGATGATTCGACAAGTGCGGTCGACACGGCAACGGAGAAAAAGATCCGCGAGGCACTGGCGGCGCGGAAGAATGTCACAAAAATTATCATTGCGCAGAGAGTAACATCCGTCATGAATACGGATCAGATCATCATTCTTGATGACGGAAAAGTACACCGGATCGGCACGCACGCTGAACTGCTGGCGGATGACCCGATTTATCAGGAAATTTACGCCTCACAGATGAAAGGAGGAGACGAAAATGGCAGCGAGAGCTTATAGCGGAAAGAAACCAAAGAACCTGAAACACACGCTGCGCGTCTTCCTGTCTTATCTGGGACGGCACAAAAAAATGCTCGCAGTCGTAGCGGTACTGGTAACAATCAGCGCGGGAGCCAACCTCCTTGGAACGTATATGATCCGCCCGGTTGTCAACGGACTGGCGGACGGAGATGTGCACACACTGCTGCGCGGCGTGCTGATTACGGCACTCATTTTCGGGTGCGGCGCACTCGCAGCATACGGCTACACGCAGACCATGGTAAAAGCAGCACAGCAGGTTGTCTTTGATATCCGCCGCGATCTGTTCGAACACGTCCAGACACTGCCGCTGCAGTTCTTCGACAGCAGACGCCACGGCGATATCATGAGTCTTTTCACGAACGATATCGACACGATGGCAGATGCCCTGAACAACAGTTTTGCGATGGTTATCCAGAGCTTCATCCAGATTGTGGGAACACTGACCTTGCTGTATATCCTGAACTGGCGGCTCTCGCTGATTGTAACGGTGTGCTACGGTATCATGTTCTGGTATATCAAGTTCAGCGGAAAGCGCAGCAAGGGTTATTATACGAAGCAGCAGAACAGCCTCGGAGAACTGAATGGCTATATTGAGGAGCTGATCACCGGACAGAAAGTCGTCAAGGTGTTCCACCACGAAGAAGAGAGCTTTACGGAATTCTGCAAAAAGAATGAGGAGCTCCGGAAAGCGGGAACCGGCGCGCAGGGGTATGCGGCGACGATGGTTCCTGTCGTTGTCAGCATTTCGTATGTCAATTATGCGATTGTGGCAGTGCTCGGCGGCCTTCTCGCCCTGCACGGAAAAGCCGATATCGGAAGCCTGGCAAGCTACCTTGTCTTTGTCCGCCAGGCGGCGCTTCCGATCAACCAGTTCACCCAGCAGAGCAACTTCCTTCTCTCAGCGCTCGCCGGTGCGGAGCGTGTCTTCGACGTGATGAGCCTGGAGCCGGAAATCGATGAGGGAAAAGTGGAACTGGTCAACGTAAAAGAAGAGAACGGCGCACTTGCCGTCTGCGAAGAGACAACAGGCCGCTGGGCATGGAAGCGCCCGGACGGAACGATGACGGAATTAAAGGGCGATGTGCGTTTTGAAAACGTGGATTTCGGCTACACGGCAGACCGTCTGATCTTAAAGAACATCAGCCTGTATGCCAAACCAGGCCAGAAAATTGCTTTTGTCGGTTCCACAGGAGCCGGAAAAACGACGATCACGAACCTGATCAACCGTTTCTACGACGTCCAGGGCGGTGCGGTTGTCTACGACGGCATTGACGTAAAAGATATCGAAAAAGACGCTCTGCGCCACTCCCTCGGTATCGTTCTGCAGGATACCCATCTGTTCACGGGAACCGTAGCAGAAAATATCCGTTTTGGAAAACTCGATGCCACGCAGGAAGAAATTGAACGTGCGGCCAAAATTGCGAATGCGGATTCCTTCATCCGCCGTCTGCCGAACGGCTACGACACGATGCTGACCTCCGACGGAGCCAACCTCTCCCAGGGCCAGCGCCAGCTTCTCGCGATTGCCCGTGCCGCCGTTGCCGATCCGCCGGTGCTGATTCTTGACGAGGCAACATCCTCCGTTGACACCAGAACCGAGGCGCTGATCGAAAAAGGAATGGACCAGCTCATGGAGGGCAGAACCGTATTTGTCATCGCCCACCGCTTAAGCACCGTGCGAAACGCCAATGCGATCATGGTGCTGGAGCAGGGAAATATCGTAGAGCGCGGCGACCACGACGCACTTCTGGCACAGAAAGGAAAATATTATCAGCTCTATCATGGAATGTTTGAGCTGAGTTAAAAAGAAAGGAGTAAAGAGTATGAGAAAATATAACCGTATTTTTCTGATCGTCCTGGATTCTCTCGGAATCGGGGCGATGGCGGATTCGGAGAAGTTTGGGGATGTCGGTGTCAATACCTTCGGCCACATCTGGGAGAGTCAGGGAGGCCTTGAAATCCCGAACCTGCGCCGCCTTGGCATGGGAAATCTCTGCGGTGTGACAGAGGATGAGGCAAAGGGTTACGCCAGAAGGCTGAACGAGGCGAGCAACGGAAAAGACACCATGACCGGCCACTGGGAGATGATGGGAATTTACACGACAAAGCCGTTCGTTACGTTCACCGACCACGGATTTCCGAAAGAACTGATCGACGAGCTGGAAAAACGAACCGGCAGAAAGATCATCGGCAATAAGGCGGCGAGCGGAACGGAGATCCTCGATGAGCTGGCAGAGCGCGAGATCGAAAACGGAGAACTGATTGTCTATACCTCGGCGGATTCCGTACTGCAGATCTGCGGCAACGAGGAGACGATGGGACTGGAGACGCTGTATCATTACTGCGAGATTGCCCGTGAGCTGACCATGAAAGACGAGTGGAAAGTCGGCCGTGTCATTGCAAGACCGTACGTCGGAAAGAAAAAAGGAGAGTTCGTCCGCACCGCAAACCGTCACGACTACGCTGTCAAACCGACGGGAAAAACCGTGCTCAACGCGATGCAGGAGGCAGGATATGATGTCATTAGCATCGGAAAAATCAACGATATTTTCTGCGGCGAGGGCATCACGGAGAGTCTGAAATCCAAGAGCAGCGTCCACGGCATGGAGCAGACGATTGAGACGGCAGGAAAAGATTTTACCGGACTGTGCTTTGTCAACCTCGTCGATTTCGATGCACTCTGGGGCCACAGAAGAAACCCGGAAGGCTACGGAAAAGAGATTGAAAAATTCGATGTGAACCTTGGAAAGCTGCTGGAGCAGTTAAAAGACGACGATCTGCTCCTGATCACGGCAGACCACGGCAACGACCCGACTTATACCGGAACGGACCACACCAGAGAACAGGTGCCGCTCCTTGCGTACTCACCGTCTATGAAGGAGAGCGGCCTTCAGGAGACGAAGGACACCTTCGCTGTGATCGGCGCATCCGTTGCAGAGAACTTCGGCGTAAAAATGCCGGAGGGAACGATCGGAACATCGATCCTGGAATCGTGGAAATAAGGAAGCGATGGCGTTTTCAGCTGAGGCGGTAAGAACCTTTCGAAAGTTTCACAAGCTGTCCTTCTTCGAGCAGCTTCTTTAAAACCCGCTGGAGCTGGCGGCGGCTGCAGTGGAGCTGCATGGCCATCTTTTCCACGCCGGAAAACGTCTGATCCGGACAGCGCTCTGAGAGATAAGAGAGGAAGGATTCCTCGAGCGTGGAAAAATTCGACTGGGAGCTGGAATAAAGCATCAGCTTTTCGGTGACAGAGTTTAAAAGATATCGTAAAAAGCGGTTGTCGTTCAGCAGAAGCTCTTTCGTGGAAGCGAGCGGCAGAACAATACAAAGCGCGGTGGTGCGTGCCTCGATCTGGTGCGTATCATCGCGTTTTCCGCAGAATTCCATATCGCCGATGCAGGTAAAGCCGTCGAGATAGCCGATCGGGTAGCTCGTGCCGTCGGCGCGGTTGGCGCTGATCTCGATGGAACCGTCCACGAGGAACGAGAGGTATTCCTCCGGATTCAGCGTGTCGAGCCGTTCGCCCTTTTCAAACTGATACAGAGAAAATGCGAGATCCGGGGTATCGAAAAGAGATGGGATCTCATGTTTCTGAAGATAAAAGTTCAGCAGAGCCGGATCAAAAATTCGTTTCATAGGAAAATCCTTTCACAGAAAAATTTTTTGGAAAACTTTTTCTTTATTGTGACATATGACACAAGAAAAAGCAAGAAAGTCTGCTAAGATAAACCAGAATGAAAAATGTTACAGTTTGCTGGGTACCAGTGAACTGTAACCGAAAAAGAGGAAAGGGGAGTTTTCAAAATGGAAAACGAATTATTTGAGAAAACAAAAGTGTCCAAAGCATATATGACGCTCGCACTTCCGGTCGTGCTCGGCATGGTCGTGTCGCTGATCTATAATATGGTAGATACTTTTTTCATCGCGCGGACCGGAAACACGGCACTGATTGCCGGCGTATCGCTCGGCACACCGATTTTCACGCTGATGATTGCACTCGGTGACATCTTCGGCGTCGGCGGCAGTTCCGTCATTTCGCGCCTCTTCGGTAAAAAAGAGTACGAGGACGGAAGACGGATCAGCGTATTCTGCTTTTACGCAGCGATTGCTGTCGGCATTGCGGTCAGCATCATCCTGCTTGCCGCCAAACAGCCGATCCTTGGCCTGCTTGGCTGTGATGAGACGACGTGGCAGTATGCGGGGGACTATTACCAGTGGATTGCACTCGGCGCACCGTTTATCATCCTGCAGCTGACGCCGAACAATCTTCTTCGGACCGAGGGCTTCGCAAAAGCCTCGATGATCGGAACAATGCTGGGAGCCGTTGTCAACATCATTCTTGACCCGATCTTTATTTACACGCTCGGCATGGGAGCAGCCGGAGCAGCGATTGCAACGGTGATCGGCAACATCTGCGGTGATATTTTCTATGTTATCTTTATGATAAAGAAATGCCGCTATCTCTCCGTCGATTTCCGAAAACTGAAAATGACCGGAGCAGAGGTGCTCGCCGTTCTTGCCATCGGCATTCCGGCATCCGTCACAAACTTCATGCAGAGCATCGGCGTGACGCTGACGAACCGATTTTTGCAGCCGTATGGAACGGACAAAGTTGCAGCGATGGGAATTGCTTTGAAAATTATTATGATTTCTGTTCTTGTGATGGTCGGCTTCGCTTTTGGCGGACAGCCGCTGGTCGGATACAATTATGGAGCGAAAAATAAAAAACGTCTCAGTGAGACGATCCGCTTTGCCTTCCTCCTGGAAGTGCTGACCGGTGCCGGAATGGCGGTTGTGCTCGGTGCGGCGGCTCCGCTTCTCGTGGGACTGTTCTTAAAAGAGGCGGATGTCATTGCAGTGGCCCAGCAGATCCTCCGCGTCCAGCTCATTGGTATGCCGTTTGTTGGTATCGTACTCGCATCGACCTGTATTTTCCAGGCGATCGGAAACGGGGCAGGAGCAATGATTCTTTCAGCAGGACGTCAGGGCGTGATTTTTGCCATTGTAATTTTCTGCGCTTCAAAACTTGCCGGTTTTTCCGGTGTTATTGCCTCCCAGCCGGTTTCTGATTTTCTGACCGCATCGGTGGCTGTGATGATTCTGCTTCAGTGGAAAAAGAAAGAATTTGCAAAATAAGAAAGAACAGCAAAGCGGCTGCGGCACAGCGTTCCGGAACGGGAACCTGCCGCAGCCGCTTTTGGCGTGCGCAAAAAAACAGAATTCCTGCACAGGCGGCCGCCATGTCAAAAACACGTAAAAGTGATGAAAAAACGTCTCTTAATTCGGCAGTATTACGGGATTGCATTCTGAGAAAACAAGATATAAAATGGCATGAGATTCGACAAAAAGGGGAAGCAAAAACATACGACAATAGGGAGGACATCACATGGCAACAAAGAAAAGTGCAGTAAAAGATCTGACAAACGGCAGCCCGGTAAAACTGATTCTGGGGTTTGCACTGCCGCTGCTGCTCGGCATGCTGTTCCAGCAGTTTTACAGCATGGTCGATACGATTATTGTAGGAAAATTCTTAGGCGCGAAAGCGCTCGCGGCTGTTGGCAGTACAGGTTCGATCAACTTCATGATCGTGGGATTCTGTATGGGAGTCTGCAGCGGATTTGCAATTCCGGTTGCGCAGATGTTCGGGGCAGGAGACCGGAAAGCGCTGTGCCGGTATGTAGGAAATGGAGCCGTCCTGGCCGGTATTCTTTCCGTGGTGATGACCGTTCTTGTCTGCATCTGGTGCCGCGACATTCTGATTCTGATGAAAACCCCGTCCGATATTCTGGACGGTGCATACGCTTACATCTTTGTTATTTTCCTCGGAATTCCGCTTATGGTGCTCTATAACCAGACATCAGCAATCATGCGGAGCCTCGGCGACAGCCGCTCCCCACTGATTTTCCTCGGTATCTCTTCAATACTGAATATCGTGCTAGATCTTGCGCTGGTCCGCCCGATGGGAGTAGCGGGAACCGCGTGGGCGACGATTATCGCGCAGGGAGTCTCTGGATTCCTGTGTCTCTTTTATATGAAGAAAAAATTCACTATCCTTGCTTTTACGAGAGAGGACTGGAAGCTGCACAAGCATTATGTGCTTAATCTGTGCAATATGGGAATCCCGATGGGACTGCAGTATTCAATCACCGCGATCGGAAGTGTTATTTTGCAGACCGCTGTCAACGGCCTTGGTTCCACTGCGGTTGCATCTGTTACGGCTGCCGGTAAAATTTCCATGTTCTGCTGCTGTCCGTTCGACGCGCTCGGCTCCACTATGGCGACGTATGCCGGACAGAACGTCGGTGCGAAGAAGATGGATCGTGTCAACACCGGTATTTTGACAAGTTCCATTATTGGAAGCGTGTATTCCGTGGTCATTTTAGGAGTTATGTTTCTGTGGTCCCGCCAGATTTCGCTTCTCTTTGTAGATGCATCTGAGACGGTCATCCTCGACCAGGCGCGTCAGATGCTGCTGATCAACATGGTATTTTACATTCCGCTGACCCTTGTCAATGTCGTACGCTTTACCGTGCAGGGCATGGGCTTCAGCAAATTTGCAATCCTTGCCGGCGTCTGCGAGATGATCGGCCGTTCGGTGGTAGCCTTTTTCCTGGTTCCGTATTTTGGTTACACCGCAGTCTGCTTCGCAAGCCCGGTGGCATGGATTCTCGCCGATCTGTTTCTCGTTCCGGCGTACCTGTACTGCGCAAAAACGCTTCGTTCTCTTTTTGAGAAAAATGCGCAGATGATGTAAGCCGTGCCGCAAGATGGACAAGCTGTTTCAATTCTGGTATAATGGAGCCTGGATTTTAGGAAAGCTGAAAAAGAATCCCATAGAAGAGAGGAAGATATCCTATGAAACAGTCGGTATTAGAATATAAGAAACTTCTGGAGCAGGAAGGCCTTCTGGTGGAATTTGCAGAGCCGGAAGGAAAAGAAGGAGAGGACAGACCCGTTACCCTCGTAACGTATTTTTCGGGCGGAGCGGATCAGGGAACGCTGTTTCTCTGCAAAGGAGCTGCATTCAAAGAGGCATACTTAAAAGACGCCGTAAACCGCGGTGCTGTTGCCTATGTAAGTGAAAAAAAATACGAAGCGGGAAAAGAAATTCCGGCGCTCATCGTCAACGATGCCAGAAAAGCACAGTTTGTGCTGGGTGAGGCGTTTTACGATTATCCGGCAAAGTCGCTGCATGTCACGGCGCTGACCGGAACAAAAGGAAAGACAACGACAGCCTACTACCTGCAGTCGATGCTCGATGCCTGCCTGAAAAAACAGGGCGGAAACGGATGTGCACTGTTAAGTTCGATTGAATATTACGACGGAAAGACGAGAGAAGCATCAACGCTCACCACGCCGGAATCCCTGGAGCTGTGCCGTCATATGCGCAATGCCGTAGATGCAGGCCTTTCCCATATGGTGATGGAAGTATCCTCCCAGGCGCTCAAATACGAGAGAGTCGGAAACACGCATTTTGATACCGCCATTTTCCTGAACATCTCCAAGGACCACATCAGCCCGACGGAGCACAAGGATTTTGATGATTATTTCCAGTCGAAATTAAAGATCTTCGACCGCTGCACCTGCGCCTGCGTGAACCTGGACAGCGACCATATCGGGGAAATCCTGAAAGCTGCGGCAAAATGTGAGCGCGTCGTTACGTTTGGATCGAAAGAAAATGCTGTAATCCGCGTGAGTGATATCAAGCCGGGCAGAGGAAAATTCTATTTCCATGTGGCAGGACCGGATTTCTCGGAGGATTTTACCCTGCCGGTGCACGGAGCCTTCAATGTGGAGAATGCCGTAGCTGCCATTGCGGCTGCCTGGTCGATGGGAATCCCGGTTTCGCTGATCAAGGAAAGCCTCCTTGGCGTCACCGTTCCGGGAAGGATGGAGACGTATGAGAGCAGCGCGGGCGAGGTCACGGCGATCGTGGATTTCGCGCACAATGGCCTGAGTTTTGAAAAAATGTTTGATACCGTAGCACTCGAATACCCGGGGAGCCGCGTAAGCGTTGTGTTCGGAACCCCGGGCGGAAAAGCATTCAACCGCAGAAAAGATATGGGTGAGATTTCCGGAAAACGGGCGGACCGGATTTTCCTCGTACCGGATGATCCGGGAAACGAAGATCCGCAGGCGATCTGTGAGGAGATCGGCGGGTACATAGCAAAGGAAGGTGCATCCTTCCAGATCCGCATGGACCGCGGAGCAGCAATCCGGGAGGCGATTCTTGGCGCCGTACCGGGAGAGGTTGTTCTGATCCTTGGAAAAGGCGCGGACGTGACGATGCACGTCGGAAACGGAAATGTGCCGTACCGGTCAGATGCCGTCTATGCAAAAGAGGCGCTTGCCGAATATGGAAATGCATTTGCCGAAGCGGCAACGGCTCGTGAAACAGAAGAATAGAAGCAAAAACAGAAAAAACAGAGCAAAAAAGACACGGAACAGAAAAATCCGTGTCTTTTTTGCGTCTGGCGGCAGCAGAAATGAAAATCAGACAGGAAATTTGGCGGATACATCCTACAAAATGTAGAAAAGAAGGACAGAAACTAGCCCGTATGACGAAAAGTTGTTAAAAATATAACGAACGAAAGTTAGACGTGTGAAACTAAACACAGAAAGCAAAAACCCGGGAACCATGCGGAAAAAGACGAATTCTGCGGGATGAAGGACAAAGCTGTAAGTTTTTGGAAAGAATTCTTGTGAAAAAGAACAAAAAATGGTATAATTGTATTGAAATATATCCAGAACACCCCTTCTGGAAGCGTACGGGCTCAGTGAGAAAAAAGATTTCACGAAAATGCTCGAAAAAAACACTTGTTAAATTCTTGTCATAGTGCTATGATAAGGAAAGTGAAAAATTTATCAATCACAAAAACCAACTAGGGGTATTTTAGAAAGGAGTATTTATGAGCAGCAAGATTACCATCATTGGAGCTGGAAGCGTTGGATCTACGATCGCCTATACACTGTCGAACGAAGACATCGCGTCTGAGATTGTTCTCATCGATATTAACAAGAAAAAAGTAGAGGGAGAGGTTATGGATATCGCGCAGGGTACCTGCTTCCGCGATCCGGTCTCCATCATCGCAGGTGAGTATGAGGATGCCAAGGACTCTGATATCGTAATTATTACTTCCGGTATTGCAAGAAAGCCTGGCCAGACCCGTATTGAGCTGACCCAGACCAACGTAAACATCTTAAAATCCATCACACCGGAAATCGTAAAAGCGGCTCCGAATGCCATCTACATCATTGTAAGCAACCCGGTTGATATCATGACCTACGTGTTTACAAAGATCTCCGGACTTCCGGAAAACCAGATCCTTGGTTCTGGTACCATGCTGGATTCCGCGAGACTTCGCTGCGGACTGTCTGAACACCTCAACATTGCCCAGAAAAACATCCACGCTTACGTATTCGGTGAGCACGGCGATACTTCCTTCATTCCGTGGAGCGGCGCTTACGTTTCCGGTGTCAGTCTGGACGAGTACTACGAGACCGTAGAAAAAATGGGCAGGAACGTAACCAAGATCGACAAAGATGCTATGCTGGAGTACGTAAGAACTTCCGGCGGACAGGTTATTGCAAACAAAGGAGCTACTTTCTATGCAGTATCTGTTGCAGTATGCAAACTGGTAGCAACCATTCTTTCTTCTTCCGATTCTGTAGCAACCGTATCTTCCATGATGCACGGTGAGTACGGCATCGAGGATGTATGCTTAAGCACACTGACCCTCGTTGGACCGAAAGGCGTACAGGGCAAGATTCCGATGCGTATGACAAAAGAGGAAGTAGAAAAACTCAAAGCAAGTGCCGACGCATTAAAAGCAGTTATCGCACAGATCGAGCACTAAGAGCGGGCAATAAGCTCAAAACATAAAATTTATGGCAGTGGCAGAAAGTGCGAAAGAGCGGTATCTCCCACTGCCTTAACGTGCGCCTGAAGAAATTTTCCGCCGGGTGTACATAAAAAGAGTACCGGAAACTTTTCCGGTGCCGGACAGAAGATACCGCAGGAAAAATGGAAACCAACAGGAGCAAGTAAGAAAGGAGCAATTCCATGACCTACAGTTATTTTCCGGGCTGTACGCTGAAGAACAAAGCAAAAGATCTGGATCATTATGCCAGAGAGTGCGCAAAAGTTCTGGGATTTGAACTGGAAGAAATTGAAAACTGGCAGTGCTGCGGAGCTGTGTATCCACAGGCATCCGATGAAATCGCCACAAAACTTTCTTCGGTTCGCGCCTTAGCAGACGCCAAAGAAAAAGGACAGGATCTGATCACAGTCTGTTCCGCCTGTCATCACGTGATCAAACGCGTAAACGATGACATGGCGAATGTAGAAGACATTCAGACAAAAGTAAACAACTACATGGCTCTTTCCGAGCCATATCTTGGCGAAACGAAAGTACTTCATTATCTGGAAGTGCTGCGTGACGTCGTTGGATTTGACAAGATCAAAGAGAAAGTGGTAAACCCATTAAAAGGAAGAAAAATCGGCGCATATTACGGCTGTATGCTGCTTCGTCCGAGCACCACAATGCAGTTTGACGATCCGGAAAATCCGACAATCATTGAAGACTTTATCAAGGCCCTTGGCGCAACACCGGTCGTATATCCGATGAGAAATGAGTGCTGCGGCGGCTACATATCCCTCAAAGAAAAGAAAATGGCATCCAACATGGTAGACCAGATCATGGCATCCGCATCCTACAAAGGAGCAGAAGAACTGATCACTGCATGTCCGCTTTGCATGTACAACCTGCGCAATAACGGAACAAAAGAAGGTCTTCCGGTTACCTACTTTACCGAGCTTCTTGCAGAAGCACTCGGCATCAAAGAGGAGGTGCAGGCATGAAAATTGCAACATCCGATGAAATCCGTGCCATCGCCGGTGTGGATACCAGAAAATGTATGAAATGCGGTAAATGTTCCGCATCCTGTCCTGCTTATAACGAAATGGACATCCGTCCGCATCAGTTTGTATCTTACGTACAGAACGGCGATGTGGAAGCACTGATGAACTCCAAGTCCATCTGGAAATGCCTCTCCTGCTTCGCATGTGTAGAGCGCTGTCCAAGAGACGTAAAACCTGCCAAACTGATCGAGGCAGTTCGTCTTTCCGTGATCCGTCAGAGAGGAGAGAATTATCTTTCTCCGGATGAAATTCCGGCTCTTCTGGATGATGAGACTCCGCAGCAGCTTCTGATGAGTGCATTCCGTAAATATAGAAAGTAAAAAACAACCCATCCACAGAAAGGTGAGAGAAAAGTGCAAAGAATAGGAGTATTTGTCTGCCACTGCGGTACAAATATTGCGGCTACGGTTGATGTCAAAAAAGTTGTTGACGTCATCAGCAAAGAGCCGGGTGTTGTTCATGCAGAGGATTATCAGTATATGTGTTCCGAAACAGGTCAGCAGAAAGTGATCGATGCCATTCAGAACGAGCATCTGACCGGCGTTGTCATCTGTTCCTGCTCTCCGCGTATGCATGAAGGAACGTTCCGCAAAGCAGCAGAAAAAGCGGGCCTGAACCCGTATCAGCTGGAGATTGCAAACATTCGTGAGCAGTGTTCCTGGATTCATAAAGACATGGAAGAGGCTACCGAGAAGGCCGTAATTCTGGCCCGTGCAGCCGTTGCTAAAGTTATGCTGGATACCCCGCTTACCCCGGGCGAGAGCCGCGTTGTAAAACGTGCGCTGGTGATCGGAGGCGGTATCGCAGGTATTCAGACTGCACTGGATATCGCAGATGCAGGCTATGAAGTAGATATCGTAGAGAAGACCCCGAGTATCGGCGGAAGAATGTCACAGCTTGACAAGACATTCCCGACCCTCGACTGTTCTTCCTGTATCCTGACTCCTCGTATGGGAGAGGTAAACGCGCATGAGAAGATCAACATCTATACCTACAGTGAGGTAGAGAGCGTTGGCGGATTCGTCGGTGATTTCAAAGTAGACATCCGTAAGAAAGCAAGATACGTAGATATGGACAAATGTACCGGATGCGGACTCTGTCAGGAGAAATGTCCTTCCAAGAAGAACCTGAGCGAGTTCAACAGAGGCCTGTCCAACCGTACTGCAATCTACACACCGTTCGCACAGGCAGTTCCGAACGTACCGGTTATTGATACTGCAAACTGTATCCACTTCAAAACCGGAAAATGCGGTATCTGCTCCAAAGTCTGTGCAGCAGGTGCAGTAAACTACGACCAGAAAGATGAAGTAATCACCAGAGAGTACGGCGCAATCGTTGTGGCAACTGGTTTCGATACCATCAGTCTGGACAAGTTTGACGAATATTATTACAACCAGAGCAAAGACGTAATTACCTCCCTTGAGATGGAGCGTCTGATGAATGCTGCCGGCCCGACAGGCGGTAAAGTAGTACGTCTTTCCAACGGCGAACATCCGAAGGATATCGTATTTATCCAGTGTGTCGGTTCTCGTGACGTGACCTGCAGAGGAAAGAGCTACTGCTCCAAGATCTGCTGTATGTACACCGCAAAACAGGCTATGCTGGTGCGTGACCATTATCCAGATGTCAACGTACATGTCTTCTACATTGATGTTCGTACCCCGGGTAAAAACTTCGATGAGTTCTATCGCCGTGCGGTAGAAGAGTTCAATGTAGACTACATCAAAGGCCAGGTAGGAAAAGTATCCGAGGCTCCGAACGGACGTCTTCTGGTACAGGGTTCCGACCTGCTTGACAACCGTCAGATCAAAATGGAAGCAGACCTTGTTGTCCTTGCAACTGCCATCGAGCCGAGCAAAGATGCAAGAAAACTGGCTACCATGCTGACTGCAAGTATGGATACCAACGATTTCTTTACTGAGGCACACGCAAAACTGCGTCCGGTAGAGTCCCCGACCGCAGGTGTCTTCCTCTCCGGCGTATGCCAGGGACCGAAAGATATCCCGGAGACCGTTGCACAGGCAGGAGCTGCTGCTGTCAAAGTAGTCGGACTGCTGGCAAAAGACAAACTGACCACCAACCCGTGTACAGCAGAATCCAATCCGCTGTTCTGTAATGGATGTGCATCCTGTGAAAAAGTCTGCCCATACGGCGCAATTTCTTACGAAGACCGTCAGGTCAACGACCATGGAATCCGTGAAACCAGACATGTGGCAGTCGTTAACGGCGCACTTTGCCATGGATGCGGTGCATGTACCGTTGCATGTCCGTCCGGCGCTATGGATCTGAAAGGATTCTCCAATAGACAAATTCTCGCGGAGGTAGATGCAATATGCCGATAGATAACAACGAAAACAAAGAATTTAAGCCAGTCATCGTGGCATTCTGCTGCAACTGGTGCTCCTACGCAGGAGCAGACCTGGCAGGTTCCAGCCGTCTTTCCTATCCGGCAGACGTAAAGATCATCCGTGTTCCATGTTCCTGCCGTGTCAATCCGCTCTTCATCTTAAGAGCATTCCAGAAGGGCGCTGACGGAGTCATCCTCTGCGGATGCCATCCGGGAGACTGCCATTACAGCACAGGAAACTATTATGCAAGAAGACGTATGACCCTGCTGTTCTCCATGCTGGATTACATGGGCGTTGAGAACGGACGTACCCGTGTGGAATGGGTATCCGCCGCAGAAGGTGTGAAATTCTCCCAGACCATGAACGAGTTCATCGAGCAGGTTACAAGCCTTGGTAAGAATGTCAGATTGGAGGATTTACGATGCAAGAAAAATTAGTATCCCGCGCAAAAGAGCTTCTGTCTGACGGTACCGTAGTCCGTGTTCTTGGCTGGAGAAAAGGTGACACTGATTTCAGTGCAGAGCCTGCATTCTTCGAGACTGCCGAGAGCCTTTCCGAGTTTACCTACGACGGATTCTGCGGCGCAAACCTTAGCAAATACATGATTAAAGCATCGAAAGAAGAAGGAAAAACACTCGTTTTCTTAAAACCGTGTGATACTTACAGCTTTAATCAGTTAATCAAAGAGCATCGTGTGGATCGCGAGAAAACCTATATCGTCGGCATCGGCTGCGATGGAAAACTCGATATCGAAAAGATCCGTGAAGCAGGATGCAAGGGTATTACCGCTGTAACAGAAGACGGCGATACCATCAAAGTGGCAACTGTTTACGGCGACAAAGAGCTCGCAAGAGAGGATGTTATCCTGGAAAGATGCAAAGCCTGCAAGGGCGGAAAACACGTTGCCTACGACGAGCTGGCAGAGAACTGCGACGAAGAGAAACCGGCAAAAGAAGGCCGTTTTGAACTGGTTGAGAAGCTCGAGGCAATGGCTCCGGAAGAGCGTTTCGCATTCTGGCAGAACGAACTGTCCCGCTGTATCCGCTGTAATGCATGCCGTAACGTATGTCCGGCCTGCAGCTGTATCAAATGTGTCTTCGATAATGACCGTTACGATACCGCACAGAAAGCAAATACGACTACATTTGAAGAGCAGATGTTCCACATTATCCGTGCATTCCACGTTGCCGGACGCTGCACCGACTGTGGCGAGTGTTCCCGTGTATGTCCGCAGCACATTCCGCTGCACCTGCTGAACCGTAAATTCATCAAAGATATCGACGAGTTCTACGGAGAGTATCAGGCAGGCGCCGATACCGACAGCCGTGCACCGCTCACCAACTTCACACAGGAAGATGTAGAGCCAAGTATCGTTAAGGAAAGGGGTTAAGGGATGTATCAGATTAGCAGAGAAAAAATGCCGGAGCTCCTTGCCGCTGTTGCAAAGGAGATGGATCTTTTCCTTCCGGTACAAAACAATGGAATTACCAATTTCGGTTTCTGGACCGAGGACGCAGACGTGGATCTCGATACCTTAAAAACCGTAAAATCCCCGAAAGATGCCTTTTTCCCGCAGAGTGAAATTCTTTACTCCTGCTATCAGAAGGCAAATAAAACCAGCATTGAACCGGCTGCATTAAAAGACGCACCGTTTGCTATCTTCGGCGTTCGTCCGTGCGATGTCAGAGCGTTCGATGTTCTGGACCGCGTTTTCTTAAGCGAGCCTGCAGACGTTTACTATGCAGCAAGAAGAGAGCACGGCATCGTTGTTTCCCTGGCTTGTCATGAGCCGGAAGACAGCTGCTTCTGTAAAACCTTCGGCATCGATGCTGCAGAACCGGCAGCAGATGTTGCTATGTGGCAGGTAGCTGACGGTTATGCATGGGAAGCAAAAACCGAAAAAGGCCAGAAACTGACCGAGCTTGTAAAAGCTTACCTGACCGAGCAGGATCTTACCAAAGAAGTAGAGGCTGAGAAAGAAGCAATCCGTACTCTGATCGACAAGATGCCAAACAGCAACCTTTCCCTCGAGGGATGGGGCGTTGGCAAGACAAAAGAACGTTTTGACGATCCGAAGTGGAAAGAACTTTCCGATGCCTGCTTAGGCTGCGGAACCTGTACGTTCTCCTGCCCGACCTGCCAGTGCTACGATATCAAAGACTTTAACACCGGAAACGGTGTACAGCGTTACCGCTGCTGGGATTCCTGCATGTACTCTGATTTCACCATGATGGCAGCAGGAAACAACCGTACCACACAGCTGCAGCGTTTCCGTCAGCGTTTCATGCACAAACTGGTATACTTCCCGGACAACAACGACGGAATGTATTCCTGCGTCGGATGTGGACGCTGCGTAGAGAAATGCCCGCAGTCGCTGAACATTGTCAAAGTAATCAAACGCATGGGAGGTACCAAGTAAATGTGCAATTGTAGTTGTGGAAGCGAAGAAAAGAAAAACGCTTTGCTGCCGCAGGTCGGTATCATCACAGATATCCGCCGCGAAACACCGGACGTAAAAACATTCCGTATCGTTCGTCCGGACGGCACCAAGCTGTTTGAACATATGCCTGGCCAGTGCGCAATGCTCTGTGTACCGGGTGTCGGAGAGGCACTGTTTTCCATTACCTCTTCCCCGACAAACAAAGAGTACCAGGAGTTCTCCATCAAGGAGTGCGGTACTTTAACGAATTATCTTCACAACATGTCCGTAGGAGATGAAATCCTGGTTCGTGGACCGTATGGAAATCATTTCCCGGTAGAAACCGTATTAAAAGGACAGGATCTGCTGTTCATCGCCGGAGGTATCGGACTTGCTCCACTGCGTTCTGTTATTAATTACGTACTGGACAATCGTGATAACTACGGTACCGTAGATATCGTTTACGGTTCCCGTTCCAAAGACGATCTGGTACAGTTAAAAGAGATCCAGGAAGTATGGGCGAAAGCAAAAGATGTCAACGTGCATCTGACGATTGACCGTGAACAGGAAGGCTGGGACGGCCATGTAGGATTCGTTCCGAATTATGTGAAAGAACTGAACATGTCCGTTGACAAAACAGCTCTGATCTGCGGACCGCCGATCATGATCAAATTTGTCCTTCAGGGACTTCAGGAGCTGGGCTATGAGAAAACACAGGTTTACACTACTTTGGAGCTTCGTATGAAATGCGGTATCGGAAAATGCGGCCGCTGCAACATCGGAGATAAATATGTCTGCAAAGACGGCCCGGTTTTCCGCTGCGACGAGATTGACGAATTACCGAACGAATATTAAACGGAGGTTGAAGAAAATGCAGGAAATGGTAAATATTTACGTTTACGGCAAGAAGTATTCCGTACCTGGCGATCTGACCATTATGACCGCTATGGAGTATGCCGGATATCAGTTAAAACGCGGATGCGGATGCCGTCACGGATTCTGCGGTGCATGTGCGACCATCTACAGAATCAAAGGAAAGAATGAGCTGAAAACCTGTCTGGCATGTCAGACACAGGTAGAAGACGGTATGTATATCGCAAGCCTTCCGTTCTATCCGATCGACAAGAGAACATACGATATCGAAGAGATCAGCGCAGAGCAGAGAGTCATGATGGATCTGTATCCGGAAATCTACAGCTGCGTTGGATGTAATGCATGTACCAAAGGATGTCCGCAGAGCCTGAACGTTATGCAGTATATTGCATACGCACAGAGAGGCGACTTCAAGAAATGTGCAGAAGAGTCCTTCGACTGCATCGGCTGCGGAATCTGTGCATCCCGCTGTCCGGCTGGTATCTCCCATCCGATGGTAGGAGAGCTGGCAAGACGTCTGAACGGAAAATACATTGCTCCGAAGTCTGAACATGTAAAGAACCGTGTAGCAGAGATCAAAGAAGGAAAATTCGATGATCTGATCGAGCAGGTTATGCAGAAACCGATCGAAGAAATGCAGGAACTTTACAACAACCGTGAGATCGAGAAATAAGGAGGGAATTTCGAATGTATACACTGGCCAATATGCAGGACTCTATTAAAAAGGTAGAAGCTACCAGAGCCCAGAGAATGGCAACAGAGCCAAGAAGAATGACAGCGGATGAGAAAGATGCCCTTCTTGCAGCATATCATCCGGACTATAAAGAGGAAGGCTTCATCACCCTGAAAGTCGGCCCGAACAAAGGTGAGAAAGTTCCGACAGAGCTCGGCTATCTGCTGGAGTCCAACAGCCGTATCCTCGGTGTTGACATCGACCTTGACAAAGTAGATTATGACGTAGATGTACTGGTTATCGGTGCCGGTGGAGCAGGTTCTTCTGCAGCTATCGAGGCTCACGAGGCTGGCGCAAACGTTATGATTACCACCAAACTGAGAATTGGTGATGCAAACACCATGATGGCAGAAGGTGGAATCCAGGCAGCGGACAAAGAAAACGATTCCCCGGCACAGCATTATCTGGATGCGTTCGGCGGCGGACACTTTGCTGCAAGACCGGAACTGCTCCGCAAACTGGTTATGGAAGCTCCGGATGCAATCTCCTGGCTGGAAAACCTGGGCGTTATGTTTGATAAAGATGAGAATGGCCGTATGGTAACTACGCACGGCGGCGGAACTTCCAGAAAACGTATGCATGCATGCCGTGACTACTCTGGAGCAGAGATCATGAGAACACTGCGTGATGAAGTCATCAACCGCGGTATTCCGGTAATCGAGTTCTCTTCCGCAGTAGAACTGATCAAAGACGATAAGGGACAGGTTGCAGGTGCTGTTCTCCAGAACATGGAGACTGGCGAGTACCAGGTAGCAAAGGCAAAAACAGTTATCATTGCAACCGGTGGTGCAGGACGCCTTCACTACAACAACTTCCCAACCTCCAACCATTACGGTGCAACCGCTGACGGTCTGATCCTTGGATACCGTGCAGGCGCTCCGCTTCTGTATCAGGATACCATTCAGTACCATCCGACCGGAGCTGCTTACCCGGCTCAGATCTTCGGTGCTCTGGTAACCGAGAAAGTACGTTCTCTGGGCGCAATGCTCGTAAACGTAGACGGCGAAGCATTCATGCATCCGCTGGAAACCCGTGACGTATCTGCAGCAAGTATCATCCGCGAGTGCTCCGACGACCGCAACGAGGGCGTTGAGACTCCACAGGGCAAGGCTGTATGGCTGGATACTCCAATGATCGAGCTGATCCACGGAGAAGGCACCATTGAGAAGAGAATCCCGGCTATGTTCCGTATGTTCATGCAGTATGGCATCGATATGAGAAAAGAGCCGATCCTGGTTTACCCGACGCTGCATTATCAGAACGGTGGACTGGAAATCAACGGCGAAGGCTTTACCAACACCGTAAGCAACCTGCTCGTAGCAGGTGAGGCAGTTGGAGGAATCCACGGAAGAAACCGTCTGATGGGTAACTCTCTGCTGGATGTTATCGTATTTGGCCGTGATGCAGGAAAAGCTGCAGCAGCAAAAGCAAAAGACGTAACACTTGGAAAGATGAATCTGGATCATGTGGAGAAATATGCTGAGACCTTAAAAGAGGCAGGCATTGACACCGGTATGGTATCTCCGCAGCTTCTGCCGGATTATGCAGGAAAGAGACACCTGTAAAATGCAGTAACCGCGAAAAAGCGTGGCCCGGGGCAGAAATACTGTCCCTGGACACGCTTTCCGTGCTGAAAATCCATTGGATGATCGGTATGATAAAATAGCAAGGAAAGAAAGGTGGAGAATCCCATGCGTGAAATTCAGGCTAGTACCATTACGGATGTGGTAGAGAAACTTTGTATCGAAGCAAACTACCATCTTCCGGAAGACGTAAAATGTGCCATCACAGGCTGCCGTGCCTGCGAGGATGGCGAGATTGCAAAAGGTGTTCTGGACAAAATCGTAGAAAATTATGAGATCGCAGACGCACAGAACGTGCCGATCTGCCAGGATACCGGAATGGCATGTGTTTTCCTGGAAATCGGACAGGATGTGCACATCGCAGGAGGAGATCTTGCAGAGGCAGTCAACGAAGGTGTCAGAAGAGGATATGACAAAGGATACTTAAGAAAATCCGTTGTCAAAGATCCGGTCAGAAGAGGAAACACCGGCGACAATACACCGGCTATGCTCTACACCGAGATCGTTCCTGGCGATCAGATCAAAGTAACCGTAGGCCCGAAAGGCTTCGGAAGCGAAAATATGAGTATGATCCGTATGTTCAAACCGTCCGCAGGTCTTCAGGGAATCAAGGATTTCATCCTGGAAGTTGTTGAGACAGCAGGCCCGAACCCATGCCCGCCTATGGTAGTCGGCGTTGGTATCGGCGGAACCTTCGATAAATGTGCACTGCTTGCGAAAAAAGCACTGATGCGCCCGATCGATTCCGAGAACCCGGATCCGTTCTACGCAGATCTGGAAAAAGAAATGCTGGAGAAAGTCAACAAACTCGGCATCGGACCGCAGGGCTTTGGCGGAAAAACCACAGCCATCGGCCTCAATATCGAGACAATGCCGACTCATATTGCGGGAATGCCGTGTGCAGTCAACATCAACTGCCATGTTACCCGTCATAAAACGGAGGTGATCTGATCATGGAAAAACATATTCAGCTGCCTTTAACAGAAGAACTGGCAAAAACACTGCATGCCGGAGATACCGTATATCTGACCGGAACTATCTATACTTCCCGTGACGCCGGACATAAGAGAATGTGTGAAGCGCTCGCAAGAGGAGAAAAAATCCCGTTTGATCCGACAGACGCTACGATTTACTACGTAGGACCGACCCCTGCAAAACCAGGCCAGGTCATCGGATCTGCAGGTCCTACCACCAGCGGCCGTATGGATGCGTATGCTCCGACCATGATGTCCGTAGGCGCAAGAGGAATGATCGGTAAAGGCGCACGTCTTCCGGAAGTTGTAGAAGCCATGAAGAAATATCATGGCGTATACTTCGGAGCCATCGGCGGAGCCGGCGCACTGCTTGCAAAATGCATCAAAAAAGCAGAGCTGATCGCATACGAAGATCTTGGCGCAGAAGCACTTCGCCGTCTGGAAGTAGAAGACATGCCGCTTTTTGTTATCATCGACTGCGACGGAAATAATCTGTATGAGATGGGAAGAAAAGAATACTTAGAAGCGCATAAAGAAGACTAAAGGTTACATTTGTAACGACGAAATACAAGAGAGACCATAGACCCGTCTGATTATTTCAGACAGGTCTCAAGCTGAAAAGACATCAGGGCATTAACACTTGCAAGCGACTTTCGGCAGAAAAAGAAATGAAAGAGGAAGAAAAACATGACTGTAGAAATGATAAGCCACTTACTGGAAGCACTGATGATCCTGTGCTTTGGCCTGTCCTGGCCGCTGTCCATTTATAAATCCTGGACTTCAAGAACAGCAAAAGGAAAGAGCCTTTACTTTGAGGTGTTCATCTGGATCGGATATATTTTCGGTATTGCTAACAAATTTATCAGCTATATGAACAATCCGGACAAAGACTGGATCTTTTTCCTTGCATGGGCTTTCTATTTCCTGAACATTGCAGAGATCACCGTAGATATGGTGCTGTACTTCCGCAATGTAAAACTGGATAAGAAAAGAGAAGCAGAGAAATAAAGCAGCGGAATACAGTTAAACTTACAGAATCCCCGGCGGTGCGGCATTTGAGGCGGCATCGGCGGGGATTCTTATTTCTATACGATGACTCACACTGCGAAAAGAAAACATTGCGGGAACGCAGAAAGCAGGGTATACTTGTGTATAGAATCTGCTTGACTTAAAGTGCACTTCATAGTTTAAAATAAAGAAAGCTGGAGATTTGCGGTGTCAGAAAAGAGAAGGTTCTGACAAAGCAGAGGTTTCGGCTTTCTTTTTATGTTGTATCGTATTTGGGTGTGAAAAAAAGGAAAAAACGAAAACGAGGTGAATGCTTTGGAGGCAAGAGAGGTATTAGAAAAAGTAAAAAACAACGAAATCTCGATCGAGGAGGCAGAGAAATATTTCAAAAAAGAGCCGTTCGAGGAGATGGGATATGCTAAGCTGGATACGCACCGTGAAATCCGGAGCGGATTTGCGGAGGTCATTTTCTGTGCGCGGAAGGCGGATGAACATCTGCTGAAGATTTTTACGCGTCTGTACGAGCAGGATGGGGAGGTCTTCGGAACGAGAGCCAGTGAGCATCAGTATGAGCTGATCCGCGAAAAGTTTCCGGAAGTGGTGTATGATCCGCTGTCGCATATTTTAAAAATAGAAAAGAAAGACAAGAAGCGGATCGGAAAAATTGCGGTCTGTACGGCTGGAACTGCGGATATTTCCGTTGCCGAGGAGGCGGCGCAGACCGCAGAATACTTCGGTGCAAACGTTGAGCGTATCTACGATGTCGGTGTGAGCGGTATCCACCGCCTGCTGTCGCGTCTCGATACGATTCAGAGCGCCAACTGCGTTGTAGCCGTTGCCGGAATGGAGGGGGCGCTGGCGAGCGTGCTCGGCGGCTTGGTGGACAAGCCGGTGATTGCTGTTCCGACATCCGTTGGCTACGGGGCCAGCATGAACGGTCTTTCGGCGCTGCTTACGATGATCAATTCCTGCGCGAACGGAATTGCCGTCGTGAATATCGACAACGGCTATGGAGCCGGATATATTGCAACACAGATTAACAGAATGGGAGTACATCAAGATGAGTAAAAGTTTATATCTGGAGTGCGGGAGCGGAATCAGCGGAGATATGACCGTTGCAGCGCTGCTCGACCTGGGAGCAGACCGGGAAGTACTGGAGAAATCACTGGAAAGCCTGAAACTGCCGGGATACGAAATTGCGATTACAAGAGTGAAAAAGTCGGGGCTGGATGCCTGCGATTTCAATGTGATTCTGGATGCAGAGCATGAGAACCATGATCACGATATGGCGTATCTGCACGGGGATGGGGCGGAAGTGCATGACCATCCACATGATCACGAGCATCATCATGACCACGAGCATGCGCACAGCCATGACCACGATCACACAGGGGAGCATCATCACCATCATGAGCACCGCGGGCTGCCGGAGATTCTTGCGATTATCCGCAGCGGCGGTCTGACACCGGGAGCAAGAGCGCTGGCGGAGCGGATTTTCCAGATTCTTGCCGAAGCGGAAGCAAAAGCCCATGGCGTTCCGCTTGATCAGGTGCATTTCCATGAGGTGGGAGCTGTCGATTCCATCGTTGATATTGTGGCTGCCGCTGTCTGCCTGGATAACCTGGCGCCGGATGAAGTCATCGTGACGGGTCTCAGCGAGGGAAGCGGCTTTGTCAGATGCCAGCACGGCATGATCCCGGTTCCGGTACCGGCTGTTTTAAATATCGTACAGGCACATGGCCTGACCCTCGTTCCGACCGGAATCCAGGGTGAACTGGTCACACCGACCGGAGCAGCCATTGTTGCGGCAATCCGTACCAAAGAGACACTGCCGGCATCCTTCAAATGTACCAGAACAGGTCTTGGCGCCGGAAAACGGACGTATGAGCGCCCGTCACTGCTGCGTGCAATGATGCTCGAAACAGAAGAAAACGACGAGAAAGATACGATCTGGAAGCTGGAGTGCAACATTGATGACTGCACCGGCGAGGCGCTCGGCTACTGCATGGGAAAACTGCTGCGATCAGGCGCAAGAGATGTCCATTACATCCCGGTCTATATGAAGAAAAACCGCCCGGCTTACCAGCTGGATGTAATCTGTGATGATAAAACGCGGGAGACGTTGGAAAATATCATATTCGCCGAGACCACCACAATCGGCATCCGCCGCTGCCGGATGGAGCGCACCGTGATGAAACGCGAGTTTGCGACAATCGCAACCGAGTACGGCCATGTGACAGTCAAGATCTGCCGCCACGGCGAGATCGAAAAAATTTACCCAGAGTACGAGAGTGCCGCAGTAATTGCAGAAAAAAGCGGCATGCCGGTCGGCGAGGCTGGTGCGTGGATCGTACAGAAATATAAAGAAGGAAACAAAAAAGCATGAGATATTTAAAACCACATTTTTACGACCAGTTTGTATGCACCGCCGGAGACTGCCCGGATACGTGCTGTGCCGGCTGGCAGATCGTGATCGACGAGGATTCCCTGGAGCGGTATGGAAATGAGAAGAGTGAGTTTGGAAAGCGCCTGCGCAATTCGATCGACTGGGAGGAAGAGTGTTTTTACCAGAACAACCGCCGCTGTGCCTTTCTGAATGATGAAAATCTCTGCGATCTTTACAAGGAACTGGGGCCGGATTCCTTATGTGACACCTGCCGCCTTTACCCGCGCCATACGGAGGAGTACGAGGGTCTGCGTGAATTATCCCTGTCCCTTTCCTGCCCGGAAGCTGCACGGATTATCCTGTCCTGCAAAGAGCCGGTGCGTTTTCTGGAGGAGGAGACCGACGAGGAGGATGATTTTGAAGAGTTTGACTTCATGATGTTCTCCCAGCTGGAAGACACGAGAGATGTTTTGTTCCGGATTCTGCAGAACCGCGAACTGCCGCTGCAGGAGCGCATGACGGCGGCAGAGCAGCTCGCAGAACAGTATCAGATCTGTATGGAGGAGCAGCGGGAGTATGATATCGATGACCTGCTTCGGAAGTATGAAAAGCATCTGGAAGAGGGAACCTTAAGCGAGTGCGTGGCGGAGAGCCTTGCGGAAAAAGGTGTGGATGCTGCATCCTTTCATGCATATGACCGCCAGGTGAAGGAACTTGCCGTTCTCCGCGGTCTCGAGCGTCTTCGTCCGGAATGGGATACTGTGCTTGACGGCACAGAAAAAGCGCTGTATCAGAACGGAGAAACCGCTTATCAGGCCATCTGTGAAGAATTCCATCGCACCTGGGGCGCTGCAGGTGAACGCCGTGCAGAGTGGGAAAACATCGGTGAGCAGCTTTTGATGTTTTTCGTCTACACCTATTTCTGCGGCGCCGTCTATGACGATATGGTCTGTTCCAAAATGGAACTCGCGCTGTTCTCTGTCCGTTGGATTCAGGAAATCCTGGTTGCACGGTGGCTGGAAAATGGAAAAACGCTTTCCATGCACGACATCGAGGAGCTTTCCTGGCGCTATGCGCGTGAGGTCGAGCATTCCGATGATAATCTGAATGCGCTTGAGGACTGGCTTTTTGAAACTTATGCACCAGAAGGCTGTGTGCTGGAGGAGGAGTAATCCTGCATCCGATAGACTTACTGCACATTTTCCCTGATGTGTGTTAAGATAGAAGCGTTGTTACAGAAAGAAAAGAGGGAAAATTATGCAGGAAAAACAAAAGAAATGGATTCTGCGCATTGCGCTTTATCTGATTGGAATTATGGTGCTGGCACTCGGTATCACACTGAATACGAAGACGAACCTCGGCGTATCGCCCATCATCTCCATGCCGTACGCCGTGGCACAGATCTTCGGCTATGAAACAGGAACCGCCGTCTTCGTGGCGTATTTGATCTTCATCGTATTACAGATCGTACTGCTGAAAGGAAAATTCCCGCCGTTCCAGCTTCTGCAGGTTGCCGCAAGTTACCTGACGAGCGCCTTTATCACCATCTTCGACCGGATTTTCCCGGCACCTGACCAGATGGGAATGCGGCTTCTCGTTCTTGTCCTTGCCATCATTCTTACGGGAATCGGCGCCGCTGTGACCGTAGACGTCAACATCGTCCCAAACCCGGCCGACGGCCTGGCAAGAGTTCTCGGCGAGCGCTGCGGAAAGAACATGGGTTTCGGAAAAAATCTTTTTGATTTCTCCGCCATCGTCATTTCCCTTGCGATCGGCCTCATCGATGCCGGCCGCCCGGTAGGAATCGGAATCGGCACTGTTATAGCCATGGTCTGCACAGGAAGAGTCATCGCGGCATTCAATCATTTCGCAAAAAAGAAAATAGAAGAAATCACCATCGCCTGAGTGATCCATGCCCCTGTCGAAAAACCTTGAGTTTTCGGTGGGGGTTTGTTATAATAAAAGACAGCGAAAGAAAAATTTTTTGATTTGTCATAAGGCGTTTGTTTGCGTTATGAGAAGTGCGAAGGAGGAAGTGGCAAATGAACTTAGTTATTACGATGAGCCGCCGGTTTGGTACTGGGGCGAGTATTATTGCGAAAGAACTTTCCGAGAGACTGCATATCCCGGTATATGATAAGGACGATGTAGAGCACGGCATGCGTGAAAATGCCTTTGAATCTGAGGCGGATGCGATCCGCGAGCTGGCGAAACAGCCGTGTATTATCATTGGACGGTGTGCTTCGGAGTTTCTGAAAGATAAAAGCAACGTCATCAATATTTATGTCTGCGCGGACAAAGAGGACCGGATCAAACGTATCATGAAGCTGTTTTCCCTGACAAGAGAGGCGGCTGAGGTGATGCTGGAAGAGACAGACAAGCAGCGTGCCGAGTATTATTATAAAAATACCGGAAAGACATGGGGCGATGTCAATAACTACCATATGATCCTGAATACCTCGGATCTTGGCATCGAGAACTGTGCCGATATTCTGATGCGGTATTTTGAAATGAAAGATTATATCTAAGAGATATTTAAAAAGAAATACATAAAAAATCAGGTGCTTCCCGAAAAAGAGAAGCACCTGATTTTTTGTGCGGTTTAGTAAGCCTGATACGTATTGCCATAACTCCGGCTGGAGAAGTAATTCTGTTTCAGAACCAGGAACAGTTCGGCATCGGTTGCATATTTGTACGGATACAGATAGAAAATACCGACAAGATTGCAGGTGATTCCGGAAAGAATATACCATCCGATAAAGGAGAGATCAAGAATAAATGTATTCATCTTTTCACCGTTCATCATTTCACGGCTGATGCGGAATGCTTCTTCGGTCGAAAGTTCCGGGTAGTCGGCGAGAAGATAAGGAACCATGCGGTATTCATAAGCTTTCACAATTCCAGGAATCAGAAGAAGCAGCGACCAGAGGAATATATAAAGATTTTTTAAAAACAGAGTCCACACAGTTTTTCCATAGTAGCCGTTCTGGAATCCGAACAGTATGTTGCCAAGTCCCGCTTTTTCCATCGAGTTTTCAATGAAAAACCTCGAGCCTCCTACCTCAAATGGTGCAAGAACAAAAATACGGATCAGAATAAAGGCAAGACCAATGACAAGAAGTACAATGCCGCTGAAGACAGTAAAAACAAATTTAACCGGTCCAAGCGGGGTGAATTTTTCTGCAAAGGATTCCACATTGAAGTTATCGGAAGAAATCGTAAATCCAGATATACCGACCGAGTTAGTCTGATTGCTGTCATTGTTGGAATTTCCAGAATTAGAAGTACCGCTTCCGACCAGCAGAGTCAGAATCAAGGCGGCTACCACACAGATCCAGTAATTGCGTAAAAATGCGGCTTTTCCGCGGGTTTTCAGTTCCTCTCGAGTCCACATAAAAAAGACCTCCCTCTTAATGTAAGTGTAAACAGCAGACAATTCTGCCAAGTCACGATTATCTTACCATGGGGCAGGTGAAACATCAAGACAGCTTAAGGAAAGTTTAAGAAATTGGCAGAAAGATTAAAGTGGAAATGTGCATTCTTAAATAAAGATTTTACTTGTGAAGCGGGGATGAATGTGCTATAATCTCTCCGGTGCGTCAGAACGCAGCGGGGCCGGGTTTCTCCGGGGTGCGTTCTGAAAAAAAGAAACCTGTACGTTGAATTGACAAAGAGAGCGAGGAATCTACGTGTATCTGACAAAGGACGAGTTTTTGCAGAAATTCGGAATTCTGCCGCAGGAATTTGAGGAAGCAGATATTTCCTGGGAAGAACTGCTGGAAATTGCGGATGATTATGAACGGCGCCGTCCGACGCTGGAAAAGATCCGAAAAGAATTTGTGGCAGAGTTTTTGCAGGACAAGGAAAAAGAGATCGGACTGCAGTCGTACCACAGCCGTCTGAAGGACACCGAACATCTGGTGGAAAAGCTGGTGCGCAAGCGCCTAGAAAATTATGCAAAGTACCGGAAAATGGATTCGACAAGCTATATGCGTTACGTGACAGATCTGATCGGAATCCGGGGACTTTTGCTGTATCGGGAGGACTGGGTAAACTTCCATAAATACATTACGCACTGGTTTAAAAATGATCCGGAGAAATACATCCGTGATTACGGCCGTGACTACGACCAGAACGCATCGGGCTATATGGCAGAGCCGCCGAAAGTCCATACAAGACTTGGCGATTACGCCGACATTTATGTGAACTGGATTCCGGAGGAGAACATTCTGGACCGGAAACATTACCGTGCGGTGCATTACATTGTCGTTTACCGCGGCGTCTACATTGAAATTCAGATTAAGACGCTGTTCGAGGAGGGCTGGGGAGAGATTGACCACAGCATTCTTTACCCGCGGCGCAAGGGAAACGCCATGCTGACAGAGTTTTCCGAGCTGCTGAACCGTCTGGCGGGCATGGGAGATGAGATGGGATCGTTCTACCGCCGTCTCCAGGTTGTGCCGGATGAGAAGTTCCAGAGCAAGGAAACGATCGTGCGCAAGCGTGAATTAAAACCGCAGGTCAAGGCAGCGGTGGAAAAACGCGATCTGAATGAAATTCATACGATGGATGATGCCGTCTGGAGCATACTGAAAGAATAAAACTGCTTTTCAGACATGGGAAAGGATAAAAAATGGATGGAAGAAACACGGGCCGCATGGGCTTCTCTCATGCAGCAGAGGACTCTGCGGAGAATATGATGGCGGCAGTCAAAGCCGGAAAAATCCGAAAACATCTGATGGGAAATACCTCGCCGATCCGCTACGGAACAATGGAAAAACGCGAGATGACCGAATATACCGACTTTGTCCGGACGAAACTCTGCTATGAAATCCTGAATCTGCCCGGGGAGGAAAAATGAATACAATAGAAAAAATATACACAAACTACGACGGACTTCTGGAAGAATTTTCCGAGGAAGTAATCCAGAGCCGTTACGCTGTTTTTTACGAAGAAATCGAGGAATTTGCCAAGAGTCTCGGCATCCGCGAGAAAATCCAGATCAGCGAGTCGCTGTTGAGCCATGCAGTGCTGGACTATTTCACGGATATTTCCCGCCTGAAACATTTTCATCAGGCAAAGCATATCAATTCATTGAAAGTGATCTCCTATGAGACCTACTGGCTGCTGCGGAGAAAACCGATCCAGATCCTGGTGGAGGATGAGACATCGGATGCGATGGCATTTCTGAACGAAAAGTTCGTCTTTTCCCGGATTGCCAAATATCTGATGGGCGACGGAAAACGGGTGATTTTAAGTCCGGAGACGAAAAAAGGCTTTCTGAATTATCTCGATTCGCTGTTTTATTACCTGAAATACCGCAATTACGATGCAGAAATGCTCGAGATGATGCTGATGGGCTTCAAAGCGGGTGTTCTCGTGGCGGATGATTTAAAGGAGCAGGAGTCCTGAAAAACGGGCGGAAGCGGAATACAACAAAATAAGATGAAGATCGAAAGAACCGGACGGGCCGTAAGGCTGCTGTCGGGTTCTTTTTTTGTGCGGTGCTGCATAAAGTGCAGAGAAAACATTGCGATGCATGGACAGAAAACCGTTTAACAATGGAGGGACGGGAACTGCTTTCCTTTGGAACTTTGTACAGGGAGGAATGGATATGGCCACGCTTGAAAAAATCAATGCATTTCTAAAAGCGGTGAATGCAGCCGCCTGGGGACCGCCGCTTCTTTTTCTGCTGCTTGGGACAGGCATTTTTCTGACCATCCAGCTTCGCGCGCTACCCATTCGACGGTTGTTCTTTGCGCTTCGTACAGCATTCGGCCGTGAGGCGAGATACAGCGGGGAGAAAACAGAAGCAGGAGTTTCGCCGTTCGCATCGCTGATGACGGAACTTGCGGCGGAAATCGGGACGGGCAATATCGTGGGGGTTGCCTCCGCAATGGCGCTTGGAGGACCAGGAGCACTGGGATGGATGATGCTGGCGGCGGTTGTGGGACTTGCTTTGAAATTTTCTGAGAGTTTTCTCTCGGTGCAGTACCGGATGCAAAGAAAAGACGGAACATACTGCGGCGGTCCGATGGTGACGCTGACCAGAGCATTTCCGGGGGAGCGGCTGGCGAAGATGCTGGCTGTGTTTTTTGCCGGAAGCACCGTGCTGGTATCTCTCGGAATGGGCAATATGACGCAGGCAAACTCGATTGCGCTGGCGATGCAGGATACGTTTGGCGTGGCAAGAGAAAAAAGCGCGTTGGTGCTGACGATTCTTCTTCTGCTCGTGGTGACAGGCGGACTGCGTTCCATTGCAAAAGCGGCGGAGGTGCTGGTACCGGGAATGGCACTCTTTTATCTGGGCGGGGCAGGAATGGTAATCGGTCTGCACGCCGGAGAGCTTCCGCGGACACTGCTTGCGATAGTACGGGACGCGTTTTCTTTCCGGGCGGTATCGGGAGGAGCGGTGGGTGCGGGAATTTCCCTGCTGCCGCCGGCCTTGCGGTATGGAATTTCCCGCGGTGTGTTTTCGAATGAAGCAGGGCTTGGAGCAGGCGGAATCAGTGCTGCGGCGGCACAGACCGACGATCCCGTGCGGCAGGGGTACATCAGCATGACAGGTGTGTTCGTTGATACCATGGTGATCTGTCTTGTGACCGGCCTTGCCGTTGGAGTGACCGGGGCGGCAGAGGGGATACTGGAGGCGGAAAAAGCGGATGGAGCGGCGATGGTAATTCAGGCCTTTGAAAGTGTGTTCGGACCGGCGGGAGGCTATGTTGTCGCGGTCGGGATTCTGCTGTTCGCATTTGCAACGATGGCCGGCTGGGCATACCAGGGGGAGCAGGCGTTTCTCTGGCTGGTGAAAAAGGATAGCTTCGGAATGGTTTACCGTGTTTTCTTCTGTTTTGCAGCGTTTGCCGGGTGCGTCTGCATGGCAGAAACGGTCTGGAATTTTGCGGAGCTTGCCAATGCCTGCATGGCGGTGCCGAACCTGCTCTGTGTGCTGCGGCTCTGGAAGGAAGTAAAAGAGGAGGCATTCCGGTTTGAAAGCAGGATAAAAAAAGCAGAACAAAAGAAAGATAGAAATACATGAGAAACCGTATTTCCGGTCCTCAGGCAGATTTCGATGCGAGCTGATCGAGAGAGCCGAAAGAATATCCCATTTCTTCCCATTTCGTCAGCAGCTCATCGAGAATCTCCGCGTTGGTGGATGAGGTATTATGAAGCAGGACGATGGCACCGGGATGAATGCGTCCGGTCAACTTTTTGAAAGCCTCCTCGTGGGTCGGCTGCTGATCCTGGTACCAGTCTACATAGGCGAGACTCCAGAAAAACGTCTGGTATCCGAGGTCCTTTGCCATCTGCAGGTTCTGTGTGCTGTATTTTCCCTGCGGCGGCCGGTAAAATTTCACCATTTCCTGGCCGGTGGTTTCCTGATAAAGTGTGGAGACTCGGTTCAGTTCTTCTGAGAAGGCTTCCTGCGTGGAGATTTTGGACATATCCGGGTGCGACCAGGTGTGGTTTCCGACGATATGGCCTTCCGCTGCCATACGTTTGACAAGATCCGGCTGGTCGGAGAGAAAATTGCCGACGACAAAGAACGTTGCGGGAGCCTGATGCTTCTGGAGCGCATCAAGAATCGTTGGTGTGTTGCCGTTTTCATAGCCGCAGTCAAACGTCAGATAGATGATGTTTTCTTCCGGTGAAGCGGCAAACCAGGCGTTGTAGGCGGCAAGCTCTTCGGATGTAGCATTGCCGACGGGAGTCTTCCCTTTTTCCGGGAAGGAGAGCCCCCAGTTTTCGGCAGCAGAGGAGAGGACGGGCATCGAAACGGAAGAAACAGGTGTCTCCGGCGCAGCAGAGAGAAAAACTGGGGCTGCCTTTCGGAGCGCACGGCAGGTAAAGTGGGACAGAACAGAGCCAAAAAGAAAAGCGGAGCAGAAAAAAGCGGCGGCGATACCGGCTTTTTTCAGGATCCGGCGGGAAAGGGGTGAAAGAGAACGCATAAAATCCCCCTCCAGGACTTTTTGAGACAATATATGTATGGATGAAAGAAAACATGCGGCACACATCTGTTTGACTTTACCTGCAATCTATGTCACAATGGAGGTAGAGTGGATGGAAAGGGCAGAGAAAAACAAGATGACAAAATATGAGGTTTTAAAAAAGTACTTCGGTTACGATTCCTTCCGGGAGGGGCAGGAGATGCTGGTGGATGCGCTTCTGAACGGACAGGACGTGCTCGGCATCATGCCGACCGGAGCAGGAAAATCGCTGTGTTATCAGATTCCGGCGCTTCTGCTGCCAGGAATTACCCTGGTGGTATCACCGTTGATTTCTCTGATGAAGGATCAGGTATCGACCCTGAACCAGGCGGGGATTCACGCTGCGTTTCTGAACAGCTCCTTAAGTGCGGCGCAGTACCGGAAGGCACTCGGCTTTGCCATGGAGGGCCGGTACAAGATTATTTATGTCGCCCCGGAACGCCTTCTGACACCGGAATTTTTGTGCGCGGTGCAGTCGATGGAAATTTCGATGATTAGTGTTGATGAGGCACACTGTATTTCCCAGTGGGGTCAGGATTTCCGCCCAAGCTACCTGAAAATCACAGAGTTTGTCGAGCAGCTTCCCGCACGGCCGGTGATCGGTGCCTTTACGGCAACGGCAACAAAAGAGGTACGGGATGATATCGAAGCACTACTGTCTTTGCGTGATCCGGTACGTCTGGTCACAGGCTTTGACCGGAAAAATCTGAAATTTACGGTACAGCAGCCGAAAGATAAATTCGCAGCCGTGGAATCATTCCTTGCAGAGCACGAGGCGGACTGCGGAATTATTTACTGTCTGACCAGAAAAAATGTGGAGGAGGTCTGTGAGAAACTCGAGCAGAAAGGATATTCTGTCACAAGATACCATGCGGGTCTCTCTGACCTGGAACGGAAGGAAAACCAGGAAGATTTTATTTATGACCGGAAGCAGATCATGGTAGCGACAAACGCTTTTGGTATGGGAATCGATAAATCGAATGTGCGGTACGTCATCCATTATAATATGCCGAAAAACATGGAAAGCTATTATCAGGAGGCCGGACGAGCAGGCAGGGACGGCCTTCCGGCGGAATGTATTCTGCTGTACGCGGGACAGGACGTCATCACAAACCAGTTTTTTATCGAAAACATGGCGCAGGAGAGTGAGGATCCCGAGACGACAGCGCTGATCCGTCAGCGGGAGGAGGAACGGCTGAAGAAAATGACGTTTTACTGTTTCACCCATGAGTGCCTCAGAGATTATATCCTGAGGTATTTCGGGGAATACGGTTCCAATTACTGTGGAAACTGTTCCAACTGCCTCTCGGAATTTGAAACGGTGGATGTGACAGCGGCGGCAAAGGCAATCCTTGGCTGTGTGCGGGAATGCCGTCAGCGCTACGGCACGACGGTGATTCTCGATACCCTGCACGGTGCGAATACCGCGAAAATCCGCCAGTACCGCATGGATGAAAACTCCCATTACGGGGAACTGGCAAAAGAGCCGGTCTACCGGCTGCGGCAGATCTTAAATGAACTGCAGGTCCGGGAATATCTCTATGTAACGGCCGACACATACAGCATTGTGCGCCTGTTGCCAAAAGCGGCGGAGCTGCTGGATGAGGACGGCACGATGCTGATGAAGATGGCAAAAGAAGAAAAACGGATTCCGAAAGCCGCAAAAGAGAAGACAAAGACAAAAACCTCGGCAGCGGCAAAGGATCTTTCCAACGAGGAGGCCGCGGTATTCGAAAAACTGCGGGCACTCCGGATGGAGCTTGCAAAGGAGCATAAAGTGCCTCCGTATATTATCTTCTCGGATAAAACACTGATCCAGATGGCGATGGAGAAACCGTCCAACAAAGAGGAAATGCTGGCGGTCTCTGGTGTCGGCGAGAGCAAATTTGAAAAGTACGGGGAACCGTTTCTTGCATGTCTTGCAGAAAGATAAAACAAGTCGTGTAAAAAAAACGGGAAAACAACAGGAAAGGAAGAATACGCTTATGAAAAAAGAAAACGCAGTTATTTTTGGAGTGACCGGTGTTGTAGTTGCCGCCGTGCTGATTGGAGGCGGAATCTATATGAAAACGGAACGGGACCGAAATCTGAATGCAGATACAGCAAGTACTGCAGCGGACAGCAATAGGGCAGAAGAAGTACAGAAAGCCGTATTTCTTGCAGAAGATTCCGGGTTATGGTACCTGGGAGATCTGGAACACGGAAACATCTATGTGACACATACACCGTCCGACACACTTTACGATGAAAATGGAAATGCTATTGATCCGTCCGAGATCAAAAAAGGAGATTTTCTTCAAGTGGAGGGCGACGGTATTATGCTGAACTCCTATCCGGGACAATATCCGGGTATCAGCCGTATTATGAGAATCAGCGGCGGTACGGAGGCGGATGCAGAAAAATTCGATGAGGAACTTTCCCAGATTCTGCCGGAAAAGGATCCATCGGAAATTCCGTTTCTGAATCTGTGCTACACACAGCCAAATGCCCAGGTGACAGCTATGGCAACACAGGGAGGTTATACCTGGTCTTATGTTGATGAGGACGGCAATGGTCAGAACGTCGTTGCGGACAGTGCGTTCATTCTGGAATGGACGGAACTGAGTGATCTGCATACAGCAAATGACGAAGGAAAAACCGATCTGGAGCTTGTCTTCTCGGAGGAGCCGGATTCTGTCACAGCAGAAAGATGGCCGGCCGAAGACCGGGGGCAGAACTTTGGCAATGGTTACCCGGAGGGAGAAAGCGTTTCTGTGGAGCATGCGGAGAGCTGGAGCATTCCGGGAGCCGAGGCCGGCTACATCTACGAAGTGGACGCGGTATTCGAAAATGGAACCGTGTCATACGGATTTGAAGTGAAAAAGTAAAAAAAGACTTTCTTTTTCCGTGACATTATGCTATTTTTACTGTGAAAACAGAAAAATGCAATGTGCCATACGGCATAAGCAGCTGACTTTTCAAAAATCAGAATCCGTTTGACCGGAGGATGCGAGGAGGAATTTGTATGAAGTTAATTGTTGCTGTATTACGGAAAGAGGACGAGGCAGACACCATTGCCGAGTTGAACAAAAAAGGCTTTTTTGTGACGGAGCTTGCCACGACCGGCGGTTTCCTGAAGGAGAAGAACACAACACTGCTGATCGGAACCGATGATCATAAGCTCGACGCTGTGCTTGCGATCTTAAAACAGGAAGCAGGGCTTCGGAAAACAGTTACCTATGCGGCCACCCCGATGGAAAGCGGAAACTTCTGCCCGGGCGGAAATTACTCTGTTCCGATTGATACCCAGACAGGAGGCTGTACTGTGTTTGTGCTGAACATGGAACAGCTGGAAAAATTCTAAGACTCTAAAAATTTTTAAATTCCGGCATATGATCCCGGTAGTGGAGCGGCAGATGCGTACGCTGACAGTCGGGATTGGAACGCTCTTTGATGGCAATTGCGGTGAAAAATCCTTTCCAGAGTTCTTCGTAAGGGTCCGAAGTGGATTCCGTGAGGGAAAGGCGTTCTATTTCATCCGGAGAAAGACGGGTCAGATAAAAGGGCCGGTCAGCGGGATGCACGACGGCAAGCTGCCGGTTATCATCGAGAATCATCCAGTTTTCTGAGGGAAGCCGGTCAGAAAAATGGGGAGCGACCAGGGTCAGCACATTGGCTTTCGGGGAAATATGCGAGACCAGGATCGGAAAACCGGAGGAAATATTTGCAAAACGGATAAATTCCCGGAACGAATGCGCTTCATTTGTGACCTGACGGGAAACTTCAAAAGCGTGGAATACCGCCGGTTCCTGCAGCATATGCAGGGTATCCTTTCCATAGGAAAAGCCGTAGAGCAGAAAACGATAAATGATGTCGGGAGCGTCGCTTCTCTCGGACATTGCACAGAGATAGACGAGCCGCCAGGCTGCTGCGCCGATCTTCTTTTGAATGGATCGCGTGACGCTGGCGGCTTTTTCTGTGTCCGGCTCAACATGGCAGTAATCGCAGAACAGCTCCAGATTGCCGACTGGTTCCGTCATCAGCCGTACATTGCGGTAGCCGAGACGGGAATTCCAGGCTTCATAGATGCAGGTCAGGATCGACGCAAGATCCGGGCTGCAGGTGTAAACAGTCATAATAAAATCCTTTCTGAAATCAATTGATACAGACAACAGCCTTCTGCAAAAAGCGCAGATACAGCAAAAAGGCTTTTCCGTGAGAAGAACGCCCGGGATTATATATGCCCAGGTACGGCAGCATCAAACAGAGAAAGCTGCTGATACTGTTCCGGATGGGAAACCTCCCAGTTGGAGGCGGCTTCCTCTCCCGTGAGCTGCCGGGTCAGAAACTGCTGTTCCAGCCGCATGTGATACATCATTTTTCCCTCGCAGGTGATAAAATATTTGGCGCGTTTCAGCACCACACCGATCTTTTTCAGATGATCAAATGAAAGATGGGAGCTTCTGCGGCTCTTTACAATCCGCATGGCCGATTTCGGCCCGATGCCGGGAACGCGCAGAAGGTCGGCATACTCAGCCGTGTTGATCTCCACCGGAAACAGCTCCATATGGCGCAGCGCCCAGTCGCATTTCGGGTCGAGCTGTGCATGAAAGTTCGGGTGGGCTTCATCGAGCAGTTCATCCGCCTGAAAACCGTAGAAGCGGAGCAGCCAGTCTGCCTGATAAAGGCGGTGTTCCCGAAGAAGCGGCGGCTTGGTTTCACGTGAGGGCAGGGCGGAATCCTCGTTGACCGGAATGTAGGCGGAGTAAAAGACGCGCTTCAGGTCATACTGCTGGTAGAGAAGCTGTGAGGTGGAGAGAAGCTGGTAATCGTTTTCCTTTGTCGCACCGATGATCATCTGCGTGCTCTGGCCGGCAGGAACGAAGGGAGCAGAGCGTTCCTTTTCCGGCAGTGACCGCGCGGAGGAGGAAGAGATCCAGCCCAGATCGGCAGCGGAGGCGGAAATCTGCTTTCGTGTATCGAAAATGGAGTGGGAGAGATAGCGGTTTCCCGAGGAACGCTCTAAAAAAGCGCTTTTCCCTGCGGTCAGCCGGTAATCTACAATACCGGACTGGATCTGGCGCATGGGTTTTAAAATCGCTTTCTGTGTCTTCTGCGGGGCCAGTTTCTGCAGCCCTTCTCCGGTCGGGAGTTCCAGATTGACGCTCATGCGGTCGGCGAGATAGCCGGTCTTTTCGATCAGCTCGGCGGGTGCGCCCGGGATAGCTTTGACGTGGATGTAGCCGTTAAAGCGGTAACGATTACGTAAAAGATGCAGAGTGCGGTACATGAGCTCCATCGTATGGGCAGGATTTTTGCAGACGGCGGAACTTAAAAAGAGTCCCTCAATATAGTTTCGGCGATAAAATTCCGTGACGAGTGTACAGACCTCCTCCGGTGTAAACGTGGCGCGCTGCCGGTCATTCCCGGCGCGGTTGACGCAGTATTTACAGTCGTAGATACAGTCGTTGCTCTGCAGAATTTTCAACAGAGAGATACAGCGTCCGTCGGAAGAAAAGCTGTGGCAGATACCGCAGGAGACCGAATTGCCGAGATGTCCCTGTTTTCCGGCACGGTTCACACCGCTGGAAGTGCACGCAACGTCGTATTTGGCCGCGTCAGCGAGAAGATTCAGCTTCTCGGAGAGAGAAAGTGTTTGTGATGATAACTGCATGGCAGAAAAATTCCTTTCTATGTCCAAATGAATACGAATAAAAGTAAAACAATAAGATAACAGGTATTTTATAAAAAGAACAACTGTTCGATAAAAGAAGTGTAACACAAATCGAACGAATGTTCAAGAGGAAAAATGAAAATAGTACAAGAAAATACTGGAAGAAAAGAAACAGAATTCGATCCGGAAAAACGTGAACAGGAAACAGCAGGGAAAATTTCTGTTAGAAAAAAGTTATACAAAAACAGCCGCACAGATCGGAAAAACAAATCTGTGCGGCTGTAAGCCAAATTTTATGGAATTGAAACGGAAGCAGAGCCGTTTACGCCAAAAGCGCCCCAATTGCCCCGAATACGCCGGAACTTGCAAGCAGCATGATGACGCTTGCAAGGAGAACACCGCCCATGATGGCGAGAACGCTGGTCTTAAAGTCCATATCGAGGATACTTGCGGCCAGTGTGCCGGTCCATGCGCCGGTTCCCGGGAGCGGAATGCCGACGAAGAGCAGCAGGGCGAGCGGAAGTCCGCGGCCGGCTTTTGCTTTCAGTTTTTCCCCGCCTTTTTCGCCTTTTTCCAGACACCAGGTGAAGAACTTTCCGATATACTTTTTATCACATCCCCAGACAAGAACCTTTCGAGCGAACAGGAAAATAATCGGAACCGGAAGCATATTTCCGATGACGGCGATCAGATAGGCCGGAAGCGTCGGAATATGGAAAGCTACCGCGTACGGAATCGCACCACGCAGCTCGATGAGCGGAACCATGGAAATCAAAAATACAATCAGATATTTGGTAATCATATACACCTCTCGTTTTTTACAAAGTGTTATCGTTTCTTAGTGCAACGCTCTTATTGTAGCGTGATGCCCGTCATTTGTCCAGTATAAAAAGAAAGAAAAGAGCGGGAGTAAAAGAAATCTTAAGAATTAGATTGCTGTTTTTCACTCTGTAATTCCTTTATTTTTCATTATCTTTTTCTTTCGTTTTTGTCTTTTGATGCTCTCTGTTCCTATTTTTGCAACTTTCTATTACCAACTCATTACCAGGCATCCAGGGCGACCCGCTCCGTGCTGCTGGTCCATGTATAGTTAAACGTGTTCACGCCAGTTCCCTGCATGGCGCTGTTCCTTATCCGGTCATCATCAGCGAAGAATGGGAGCAGGTAACGCCGTCGGCTGGGTTGCCGAAGCTCCCGCAGCGCTTTGTTCTCTGTCTGGCGCACAGATTCCGGCGTGGTTCCCAACGTCTCCCCGATCTGCCGCAGTGTATAACCGTTTTCGTATCTCATCCGGATAACAGGCCCTTGCTTGCCCGGCAGAGCGTCAACAATAGGCCAGATGACCGCTTTGAGCTGCTCCCCCTGTATTTTATCGAGTACCTCAGAAAAGCCGTTTTCTGGTGCCGGTACAAGCTCCGCAATGGTTGTCTCTTCTTCATCGCCTACCGTTTTATCAAGACTTACTATCTGTGTGCGGTGCTGATCGGCTTTCGTCTGCTCCAATACCGTCATACTGACACCCAGCAGGCGCGCCGCTTCCCAATCCTGCGGATCACGCCCCAGCTTTGCCCGGTACTGCTGACAGATCCGGTTATATTTCCCGATCCGTTCCCGCTGGCCTACCGGAATACGCACCGTATACCCGCAGTCGTCAATATACCGCCGCATTCCCTGCTTGATCCAGAACGCGGCATAATGCAGGAAAGACGCCCCGGCATCTGGCTGCCATGCGTCCACGGCGTTGCATAGGCCTATGAAGCCCTCCTGCATAAGATCTTCAATCTCGGCCTTATTCCGGTACTGCTGTGCGATTTTCCAGATCATGCCCCGGTTCTGCTCCCATAGCTTCTGCATATTCTCGGCGGTGTCCTCGCCCGCCCGGATCAGTTCAACAAGAATTTCATTTGTCATGCTTCGGCAACCTCCATACACTCTGAATATACCAAAAGCCCGCGGGGATCATTCCACGGGCTTCTCACACTTTAAGGGGGATGGCAAACAAAAAGGGCGCGGGAGCAGTTGAAAAAATGCCATGTACTGACATTCTCTACCATTCCCACGCCCTCAAAAAGTGGCTTCCCACAGGACAAGCGGAAGAAAGAAACCTGCAGGGGTACTTTGTTTGCTGGTTTGCATTATACCACCTGCCCCAGTTCCTCGCAATAATGAGTTTTCAACGTTAACATTTGTTAACATTTTTCATAATATGTGCAGGTCTGCATTTGTCAGCGCCCCCCTATACCCCAATTCTACGTATGCCCGCTTATATGCCCCATTCTGGCGTTTTGCCACCTTACACGAAGAAGTTACCGGGTGGAGCAGTCGCAGCACCTCTTCCTGCTCGTCCAATGTCTCATAGGATATTTTAATCTTTACCATGTTTGACTCCTTTTTGCATATTCCTTTCGCAACGTTGCAATAAATCCTAGTATTTCCTAGTATTTTCGCTCGCAATAAGCCTTGTAAACCCTTGTCGTTTCCGCTCACTTCATGTGCAAGCGTGAAGAGTTCCACGGTTGCAAAAACCTTATAAAACCTCAAGTTTTCCCAAATATTTACGGCTCCGTCTCTGAGCATTTCTGTGCATTCGTGGTTTTCTGATTGTTTCCGAACGTTCGCTTTCGCTCGCAACGTTTGCCGTATTCGTTTCGTTTTCAACTGTTCCATTTCAGGAAGAGTTGGAAAATATTATATAACCGGCGCAATGTTGGGTTTTGACAGGTTTCCGGCCGTACGGCTTTGGTATTGGCGTACCGCTCCCATAAGGGCCAGAACGTGGCTTTCTAAGGCTCTGCAGCTCCAATAGGTTGAACTGGTATCATTCTTGGGAATGCTATGGAGCAGGGCCGCTCCGGTCGTCCGGTTCTGGTGTTGGTAGCACCGTTTCCGGAAGGACTGGAAAGCCCAGCAGAACCCGAAAAGCCAATTTTCAATATACGCGCATATCGTGTCCACAAAAACCTCGTGCGCGTTTCCGTGTTCAATAATTGCGCCGGCGCAACGGCTGCCGTCTGGATCCAGTGCACCAACACCTTCCCCAGAAGGGCAACAAGCGTACTATCGGGTACGGTTGTAAAGCAGGAGGGAGGTAGACATTTGTTGACATCCGCCGCTATTTCGTCGCGTTTTATCCAAAATCCGTACCAACAAGTGTACTTTGCGTACGATTGTGCCATGTACCCGCAGGTACGCCCCGCAAAGGATGCCCATAAAATGTCCGCCCCTTTGAATGTGTCACCGAAGCAATGACCCCTTTTTAGGGTGTCACCTTTGTAACATTCCCTTTTTAGGGTGTCTAAAATGTCTAAATACTCTTTTTAGGGTGTCAGAAATGTGAGTATGTGGAGCAGATGTTTCTGATCCGGCAGCGCCGCACCTGACAGAACAATTCGTTCAGTCAGCAAAACCTGAATCATCCTTTCAATGATCCGGTGCGGATCCACGCCGTAAAAGCACGGTTTCGGTGCTCTTCCTCTCGTTCTTCCTGCTCCTCGCGGCATTCTGCGATGCGGTCGCTGATCTTCTTGAGCACAAACGCAAGAACCACGATGGCAACGCTCAGCACCGCGCGGCTCCATCTGTCCTGCTCCACGCTGGCCATATACAGCCACATACCTGCAGCACCGATCACAAGCGCCGCTCTATCTAAAATCTTCATTCTGTCCACCTCTCTACTTTTCTTGTGGGAGCAGGACTGCACCCGCTCCCGATTTCCGTCGCGTTTCGCTACGTTTTTCAGTTCTGCGGCTGTTTATGATATTTTAAATCATCACCCAGAAGAGCCTTTGTGAACACATAAACGCTTCGCATCTTTCTTGCATCCGCATAATCAAGCATTTTTACAACGCTGTTTTTGAGATCCGCTTGTGTTGCTGTTACCTGCGGTGCATCATTGTTGCCGCCTTCTGTCGGTCTTTCAATCTCTCTTGCTTCGTTGAAGAGCTGATTAATCAGTTTATTTGCTTCTTTTGTCGTTTCAAACGTTCTTCGTGCATAATCCTGGGCAATATCTACCGCCACACCTGCAGCATCCCAATTATTGGCTTTCTGGTTATCGTCCATAATCTGACCGAACGTATTGCATAAATTTTCAAGCATGAAGTTGCATTTTTCTGCTGCGTACTGTAATTCACCGATTTTATCATCAAGGTTTCCTGCTGTTTTTAAAAAATTCATCGTTTTTCACTTTGCCTTTCCGCCGAAAACCTGCTATACTAAAAACTGTTCTGAGGTTGGTAGTATAGCAGCTATCCGACTGTCCCTTACTGGTGTTGGTAGCATCGGTAAGGGGTTTTTTATTATTCTGTTACTGTATGTACCTGCGACGCTCCAAAGAAGCTCGCCTTATATGTGGCTCCGTCGCCCTTACTTCCCCAGATCAGGGAGCAGTGGAACAGCGCTTTTGCACCGTGCAGCACCTCGAAGCCTTTCTGTTTCCAGCCCGCCCAGGTGTTTACCTCTTCGGCAATGCCTGCGGCCGCTTTGCTCTGCTCAATCCGTTTCTCGTTGATCTCCTCAGCTTTTGCTGAAAGCCATGCTCTATGCAGTGCTTCTGCAAAGCTGATCCCTTTTGTCTTCCGGAAGGTCTTCCAGGCCTTCAACATGATCTTTCTAAGGTTGTACTTCATACTCTGTATCGTCCTTTCTTTGCTCTTTCAAAGGTTTCCCAGCCCCGGCAGGCTTTAAGGCTATCGTAGGCTTTTGGCCGTCTCATTCTCTTCTTATCCTTTCCCGGTGTTGTGTTGGTGTCTCCGGTACGCTTGCGCCCCATCGTTTTCACCCTTCGCTGTTTTGTTTTCCTTTGATGATTATATTTTACTACGTACATAGTTGAAAGTCTATTGACGTTTTATATAAAATGTACGTAGTTTTTTTGTTGATTCTAACTATGTACATAGTATTGAAATTATGCTATACTTTATCTGTAAAGTGGAGAAGGAACATTTAGTTTTTCCCACCCCATAGAAAGAAGGTGACATTATGCCAACCAAAGAAGATAAAGCAAAGTACGATATTCAGTATGCAAAATCAAAATTAAAGCGCATCCCGCTCGATGTCCAAAAAGAAGAGTATGAGCAGATCAAAGCGGCGGCGGATGCGGCGGAAGAGTCCGTAAACGGCTATATCAAGCAAGCCATCCGGCAGCGAATGCAGCGCGATGCCGAGTAGCAGCCCTGCTCCCAACGTTCCGCTTGCCCTGTCCGCCGGTTCCGTGCTATAATGTTTTACGTTCCATAATTCCCAGTAGTGGGGCTCCTGTGTGTTTTCTCGTCCAGCACACAGGAGTTTTTTATTTTTGACATTTTTTAAGATAAGGATCCGTCTTTAATTTCTGATTTTCCGGAAAAGTCACTTTCCACAGCGGGTCATTTTCCATAAAGCAAATTTGCGCCGGTGTAAACGCAGACTTTGGAACAAATTCCGGTATGTGTTTTACAACTTCTACACCATCATTTTTCCAATCGCTTTCAAGCATTTCATCAACATATTTCGAAGATACATATTGATCTAATACCAGGTCGATGCTTTCTATCATTTTTTTTCGCAATAAAACTTTTTTATCTGGTAAATACAATTTTATTCCTCCCTTGTTTCATAGCCCATTTCTTCAAGCCACTTTGTATATTCTTCTTCCGTTGGTTCATATTCTTCTTGTGGTTCCTGTTGTATTTCTGTTTCGCTCGTTTCTGGTGTTTCCTTATCTGCTGCATTTTCATTGGTTTCAGGTTTCGAAACTTCTTTTTGATATCGTTTGTGATTTTTAGCAAATCCTCTCATTGCCTTTAACAAGTTTTCTACTGGTTCGTCTTTGATCTTCCAGTTGTCTTTTTCCATCCGACTGTAAAACGCTGCAATTCCATTTGCTGATAAGTTTACCTTACCCTCATCTGCACATTGTCTGCAATCCATAAGAGTAAAGGGAGATGCACCGCCGGCGCCAGCAGGAGGCGGTGGCGTCTCCCCTTCTTTAAGAGTAAGAGAATTATAAAGAGTATTATCTAACTCTTTATCTTCTCTTACTTTACTCTTATCTTTTATCTTATCTGTGTTACAGGTTGTTACCGAAGCGTTACCTTGCGTTACATCGCCGTTACATTGTAACGCTTTTCTATTTCTGTACTGCCTGACACGCTCAGCGCTATCACATTCTTTTCCTACGTTTTCAATCGCTTCAGGTATGTAATAGCTCTCTTGATCTTTGTCGTTTGAACGAACAATCATATTGTTGGAAACAAGAAATTCTATCGTTATTTTGACAAGTTCTGTAGATTCATCAAATTCTTCGGCAAGCTCTTCTTCTATGGAATCATAGATACCTTGATAATGAATGTATCCTTGATTATCAAGGCTAAGTAAAAGCATTCGTAAATATATAATTTGCATATCTTTTCCGTTTTTCTGTCGTTTCATTTTCTTTTGTACAAGCTGATTAAAATATGTATTTTTCAGCTTAAACCAATATAAGTTTTTGCTTGCCATTATTGTGCTGTTACCTCCTGCTTCTGACCTGCTCCCGGCTCCGCTTCAAAGCCGAAGTATTTCTTTTCAAAGAACTTGATTGGAACTTTGCCGGACACCGTAAGATAGCCCGCGTCCTGCAGCTCTTTGTTCATGCCCCGGATCAGCTCGTAGGCCTTACCGAGGGAAACGCCCATCGTCTCTGCGACCTCTGCGGCCGTCATAAACTGCTTTTTCATTCCTGTTCACCTTCTTTCTGTTCCTGCTCCATAAAACGCCATAATTTCACTTGAAAACGGGCGTTTTATTCTTTAGGCGGTAAATTGTGCCTTGCAACGGTTTAAATCGAATTTCAACTATTTTCGTGCCGATAATATTCGACATTTTCGCAGAATCTTCTGCGCCGTTCGTCTCTCTGCTCGTCCGTCAAGTTCAGCCCGGGATTTATTTTTATCCAGGCCGTTGGGATATGAGCACAAATTGTTTCCCCTTCATGTGGAAGTTTATTGATTGCCAAAATTTTGCATTCTTCCGGGTGGGTTTCTGCAAGCTTCTTTATTCTGGAGATATACCGGCCCTGTGAAAATGTGACCATGCAAGTGTCTTGGTCTTTCAAAAATTCGATAGCGTTTTCAATGTTTCCGGAAATATCTGGAAGGAGCAGCTCACCAACCGGGACGGCTGCCACGCTGGCGAGTCGTTCCATTGCATCCTCAGACGCAAAACCGTTTGTCATGATCCGCTGAAAAGGCTTTTCGTCCAGTCCTGTTTTTCTGCAGATGTCTTCCGGTGTCAATTACTGCGCTGCCATAAGTTCCTTGTACTTTTTACTGTTGAATCTCATGTTTTTCTCCTTCATCCTCAAGCCACCGCCCCCGGCGCTTCGGTTTAGTTTTCAGTTTCGAGAATTTCGGTTACATCAACCCCAAGCGCTCTTGCGATGCGGCCAATAGTTGCCGGTTTGGCACTCTTTCCGCTGATCACATTGTTAAGCGTTGGGCGTGGCATCTCTGCCGCTTTCTGCAGCTCCGCCGTGCTCATGCAGGCTTTTGCCATTGCAAGCTCCAATTTGTTTCGGTTTGCTTTCATCATCTCACCACCTTTTTTGACACATTCGAATGAATGCTTTACTATACTTTATCGCATTCAATCGAATGTGTCAAGAGTTTTTATAGATTCGATTGAATGTTTTATGATTTTATGTTATATTGTAATCGAAAGGAGTCGTAGAATAATGCATGAAGGAATATATATAAAATTGGAGCGTCAAAAAGCAGGTTTAACCCAAAAAGAACTTGCTGAAAAAGCAGGACTTGCAACTATCACAATTCAACAGTATGAAAGAAATTTACGAGCACCACGATTAGAAAATTTAAAGAAAATTGCACATGCTTTAAATATCCCTACAGAAGCACTATTCGGTGATATTTCCATTGCTTTTATGACAGATCTTGATGAAGAAAAATTGAATTTTCTTTTAGAAAATAAGTCAGAGCAATTAATGCAAGATTGGAACACATTATATAAACAACTAAATGACGCTGGGAAAGCTAAAGCTATAGAACACTTAGAATTATTGACAAAGATTCCTGAGTATAGACTGGACAATGGTTTTTCAAAAAATGCTGTCTCTCCTCCTAACACAATTAACGCAAAAGCACCCGACTGCTCCCACCGATACGAAGAGGAGCTTCTGGCGGCACACGCCCGCACCGATGTGGAACAAACGCCGGAAGATATTCAACACGATCTTGATATCATGAACGATGATTCAAAGTGGAACAAATAAGGGAGTAGAAAACCGCGACACCCTTTCAAAGCAAAGAACCGGCGTGGAGCAGGACGCACCCCGGCACGACGACCACCGTACCAACGAGTACGCAGGTTAACCACTCCCCCAAAACAGGGGATCGCCTAAGCTCGATAACGTTTCGTTACTGAGCATATAGAAGCCGTACAAAATTGTACGCCTTACGTCGCCCCATGGAGTCACGAAGCGTTACCCCATCTGCTCCATACAGTACGGGAGCAGCTCAACGACAATATATCGTCGAGTCGTCCCGTAGGAAGAGTGAACCACTTTCGCTCTTTTTTGAGCATAAGTCTTGCAACCTGCTCATTTTTGAGTAAGTTGAAAAGCAATATTGGTTGCTCATTTTTGAGCAGGCAATACCGGAATCAGACGCTTTCCAAAAATGGGAAGCAAGATTGGTTGCTCATTTTTGAGTAGGCAATAGCAGGCGCTTTCCCAAAATGGGAACGTGTTTTACTCATTTTTGAGTATATCCCACTTTTAAGGTTCTTCCCCAAAATGGGACAAACCGCCCGTGCGTCTCGACATCAATGTCGAATGGTTTCTTCCAGAAATGGAAAAAAGGGAAGATGAACGACTTTCAGACAAAATTGTCCAAAAGCTCTTAGCCAGAAATGACTGACAGCCCCGCAGGACTGCAGAAAACAGCAGGGTGTAAAGTTCTTTGCACCCAACTGCTCCAGAAAACCCCAGTTTTACACCGTCGAAATTTTGACACCTGTAGACGGTGAACGACTCGTTCAGCGTTTTGACAGCTCAAAAGCATCTAACGTATGTTCGATAAGCAGGAAACCGGAAAGGATGTCCGAAACGGTCACCCCCTATTTTATCTAACATATGTTCGTTTGAACCCCCAAAAAAGAACGGTTCACCGTCCGATCGGGAGCAGAACCGCCCATTTAATGCACAATCACCCTTTCGTTTTTAAGCCACCGCCCCCGGCAAGAATGGAAGGAATGATTCTATGCCGTCATATTACGACAATAAAACAAAAAACTGGTATTGCATTTTCTACTATACCGACTGGACCGGAACCAGAAAGCAGAAGAAAAAGCGCGGATTCGAGCGCAAGAAGGATGCACAGGAATGGGAACGGGACTTTCTGCAGCGGCAGGCAGCACAACCAGACATGCCGTTTTCTACGCTCTCTGAGCTGTATCTGAAGGACAAGGAGCAGAATACAAAGTTTGCAACCTATCGAGTGCATAAGATGCGGGTTGATACCTGGCTGCTCCCTGTATTCGGAAATCGCCCCATCAATGCCATCATGCCGGTTGATGTGAGGAATTGGCAAGGGTACCTTAAAACAGCCATCAGCGCCCAGAATAAGCCGCTCTCAGATGGATATAGGCATGATCTCTTTGTCGAGTTATCCGGCGTGTTTAATTTTGCTATGCGCTTTTATGGGTTGTCAGTGAATCCTTGTAAGGTTGTGGGCAATACGCCCGTAAAGCACAAGAAGAAGCTGAACTTCTGGACGAAAGAAGAATTTGACCGTTTTCTTTCAACCTTTGACGCGGCTGATCCGTTCCGGATGGCGTATCTCACCCTGTACTATACCGGAATGAGAATCGGGGAGCTGCAAGCGCTCACTGCTTCAGACGTCGACACCGAAGCGGGCACTATTACCATTTCGAAAACGTATCATAGAAAATATGGCGTTGAGATGATAACGACGCCAAAGACCCCAAAAGCAAACCGAACAATAACGATACCGAAATTCCTTTGTGCGGCTCTTCAAGAATACATCAACAAAATATACCAGCCGGACGCAGACGCAAGAATTTTCCCTTACTCACATTCCGGCTATACAGATGCCTTTCGGTCCCACACAAAGAAAGCAGGTGTAAAGCCTATTCGCTTGCACGGCCTGCGCCATTCCCATGCGTCCCTGTTGATCGAGCTTGGTTTCTCCGTCCTGCTGATCTCGGAGCGTCTGGGGCATGAGAACGTTTCTACCACGCTCAACATTTACGCGCACCTGTTCCCGTCAAAGCAAAGCGAGGTTGCGGAAAAACTTGACCTTTTGCAGACGAAATAACGCCATTTATTACCAAAATCTTACCACGGAGCAGAGAAAAACCCCGGAAACGCCTATAAATAAAGCTTTTCCGGGGTTCTCTATAGAAATCTTAAGAATTTCTGTATTTTTGTATAATTTTATAACCTTCAAAATTTGAATTTTAGAAAACGGTATGTTAGAATGAAGTGTACTGTTTGCAAAAGAACAGCAGAGATGCCCCCAATGACAGGGGGCGTGGACTGAAATAACAAACGAGGAGGACCCACCTATGATTGCACTGATTGATTATGATGCCGGAAATATAAAAAGCGTGGAAAAAGCCTTTCAAAGCCTTGGAAAAGAGGTTGTACTGACCAGGGATCCAGACGTGTTAAAACGCGCAGATCACGTCGTTCTGCCGGGTGTCGGCAGCTTTGGAGATGCGATGGAAAATCTGAACCGCTATCATCTGGTGCCGGTTATTCATGAAATCGTAGAAAAAGGGACTCCGTTTCTTGGAATCTGTCTCGGGCTTCAGGTTCTGTTTGAACGCAGCGAAGAGAGTCCGGGTGTCGCAGGACTTGGATTGTTAAAAGGAGAGATTCTCCGGATTCCGGATAAAGAGGGCTTAAAAATTCCACACATGGGATGGAACTCCCTCCATTTACAGAAGGAAGGAAGATTATTCAAGGGCATCCCACAGGAATCATATGTTTACTTTGTCCATTCCTACTATCTGAAAGCAGAAGAGGAGGAAATTGTAAAAGCAACGACAGAGTACAGTACACACATCCATGCATCCGTGGAAAAAGGAAATCTGTTCGCCTGCCAGTTCCACCCGGAAAAGAGTTCAGATCTTGGACTTGCCATTCTGAAAAACTTTGCGGAAATTGGAGAGGAGGACTAAGCGATGTTTACAAAACGAATTATCCCATGCCTGGATGTAAAAAACGGAAGAGTCGTAAAAGGCGTTAATTTCGTCGATTTAAAAGATGCCGGAGACCCGGTGGAGATTGCAAAAGCGTACGACAAGGCAGGAGCCGATGAAGTTGTGTTCCTTGATATCACAGCCTCCTCCGACCAGAGAGGAACCGTTGTCGATATGGTGCGGAAGGTAGCGGCAAACGTTTTTATTCCGTTCACTGTCGGCGGAGGAATCCGCACTGTGGACGATTTCAAGATGCTGCTCCGAGAGGGGGCCGATAAAATTTCGATTAATTCCTCCGCGATCAACAATCCGCAGCTCATTGGCGATGCGGCGCAGAAATTTGGCAGCCAGTGCGTGGTCGTTGCGATCGATGCGAAGAAGAGAGCTGACGGAAGCGGCTGGAATATCTACAAAAACGGCGGCCGGATCGATGTCGGCATCGACGCCGTCGAGTGGGCGAAAAAAGCCGAGAGCCTCGGAGCCGGAGAAATTCTGCTCACCAGCATGGACTGCGACGGAACAAAGGCGGGATACGATATCGAGCTGACAAGAACGATCGCAGAGAGCGTCGGCATCCCGGTCATCGCATCCGGCGGCGCAGGAACGCTGGAGCATTTTTATGATGCCTTAACCGAAGGAAAAGCCGATGCAGCCCTCGCCGCATCCCTGTTCCACTACAAAGAACTGGAAATTCGTGAAGTCAAAGAATATCTGGCAGGCCGTAATGTGCCGGTCCGCCTGTAAAAGGAAGGAGAAAACGATATGCCGCCTCTTAGCGGAAGCTGGGCAAATGCCCTGAAGGGAGAATTCTCCAAAGACTACTATAAAAAACTGTTTCAGACGGTGGGTGCGGAGTATAAAACTCACACCATTTATCCACCGGCTGATGATATTTTCAATGCGTTCCACTTTACCCCGCTCGAGCAGGTAAAAGTGGTCATCCTGGGCCAGGATCCGTACCATGAGCCGGGACAGGCGCACGGGCTCTGCTTTTCTGTAAAACCGGAGGTAAGTATTCCGCCGTCCCTGGTCAACATTTACAAGGAACTTGAGGACGATCTGGGATGCTATATCCCGAACAACGGATATCTCGAAAAATGGGCACGGCAGGGTGTTTTAATGCTGAACACGGTGCTGACTGTACGTGCGCATCAGGCAAATTCCCACAAGGAAATCGGCTGGGAACAGTTTACCGATGCAGCGATCAAGGTACTCGCAGAGCAGGATCGACCGATGGTCTTTATCCTCTGGGGCCGTCCGGCGCAGCGGAAAAAAGAGATGATCCACAATCCAAAGCATCTGGTGCTGATGTCCGCTCATCCGAGTCCGCTCTCTGCATACCGTGGATTTTTCGGCAGCCATCCGTTTTCCAGAACAAACGAATATCTGGAAGAAAACGGTCTTGCGCCGATTGACTGGCAGATCGAAAATGTAATACGGGAGCAAAAGCATGAGTAAAAAGAAAAATACATTATTGAGAAATACTTCTATTTTAATGGCGGCAACGATTATCTCACGTGTGATCGGTCTTTTATACCGGTCACCGCTCGGCGAAACGATTGGAAATGAGGGACTTGGCTATTACAGTACGGCGAGTAATCTGTATACGATTCTGCTTCTGATCTCCTCCTATAGTATTCCGATGGCAGTGTCAAAAATCGTATCCGAACGTCTGGCATTAAAAGAGTACCGAAATGCACATCGCGTGTTCCACGGTGCCCTTCTTTACGCCGTGATCGTAGGTGGAGTTGCTGCACTGGTGGCATTCTTTGGCGGGAAATTCCTTCTGCCGTATAACCAGCAGAATGCACTCCTCGCCCTGCGTGTATTGGCGCCGACGATCTTTTTCTCGGCTGTTCTCGGCGTTCTGCGTGGCTATTTCCAGGCCCACAGCACGATGATGCCGACCTCAATTTCACAGATCATCGAGCAGGTATTCAACGCCGCATTCAGTATTGGCGCCGCCTGGTTCTTCATCCAGCAGTTCGCGACAAACGATACCGAACATGCCAAATTCGGTGCCGCCGGCGGAACCCTCGGAACAGGAGCCGGTGTCCTGGCAGGCCTTTGCTTTATGCTGATCGTTTACGGGGTAAATCGGAAAACGATTCTGCGAAAGGTGGCCAGAGATACACGTCACCGTGAAGAATCCTACCGTGAAATTTTTCAGGTACTTTTTCTGATGGTAACGCCGGTCATTTTCACGACATTCATTTACAACTGCAACGCTTACCTGGACAACTATCTGTTCTTTACCATCCTCGGATGGCACGGCGAAAACCAGAAAGCGCTGAACGCTGCATACGGCGAGTTTTCCAACTATTACGTTACGCTGATTAATGTTCCGCTTGCCATGGCGAGTGCATCCGCATCTGCGATGATGCCGGAGGTGTCTTCCTGTTATGCAACCGGTGACCTTGACGAGGCAAACGACAAAATTCTGGAAACGATCCGCCTGACCATGTTTATTTCCATTCCGGCTGCCGTCGGCCTTGGAGTCCTGGCATTCCCGATTACAGGCGTTTTGTTCCCGTCAAGTTCGAGCCTTTCCGGCAAACTGCTGATGATGGGTGCCGTATCGGTTGTCTTTTCTGCACTGTCTACCATTACCAACAGTGTCCTGCAGTCGATCGGGCAGCAGAAGAAAGCCTTGCACAATGCAGCAATTTCCCTTGGAATGGATCTCGTCGTCCTGGCGCTGATCCTTGCAGTTTTCCCAAAGACAAACATTTATGCCGTTGTCTTTGCAGGAATCCTGTTCTCCCTTAGCATGTGCGTATTGAATAACCTTTCGATCCGCAAACACCTGAATTTCCGCAATGAGTTCAAAAATACCTATGTAAAACCATTGATCGCAGCAGCTATTATGGGTGTTGTAACCTGGATTGTTTATTATGGTCTGTTCGCCATTACGAAGCGTCCATCGATCAGTATGCTGGCCGCAATTCTGATCGCAATCGTCGTATATCTGATTGCTTTTGTGGTTGTAACCGGTACGACGGAAGCAGAAATGCGCCGTATGCCGATGGGAACGAAGCTGGTAAAGGTTCTCCGCATCCTGCGGATTTACCGCTGAAAACAGAAGAGAAAATCCTGCTTTGCGGGATTCTCCGCCTGCGGCGGGCCGCTTTAGCGATAGAATTCCCCGCCGCCGCAGTGCGATCCTGCCCGGAGGGCTTATAACGGGGAATGTCAACGAAATTTCCTGTTATGTAAAAAAAGCTCCTGTCCGGAAAACAGAAAAAACTGTTTTCCGGACAGGAGCTTTTTTAAATATCGGAATAGAAAAATCAGTATGTAACTTCTTATGCGTCTTTCTCTCCGCCAGATTCCTGTTTCAGATTCTTATTTGCGGTAGAAAGCATCAGCTTAATACGGTTCAGCTGGTTCACCTCCGAAGCGCCTGGATCGTAGTCAACGGCCACGATATTTGCCTTCGGATACTCCTTGCGGATCGCCTTAATAACACCTTTACCGACAATATGATTCGGCAGGCACGCAAACGGCTGGATGCAGACGATATTGTAAACGTCGCTGTGAATCAGCTCCATCATCTCGCCTGTCAGGAACCATCCCTCACCTGTCTGGTTACCGCAGGAAACAATCGGAGAAGCATACTTCGCCAGATCCCGTACATCAGCCGGCGGATCAAAGTGTTCGCTCTTCTTGAACTCTGCAACTGCCGCGCTCCGCAGCCAGTTGATCAGCTTAATGCCCGTATTTCCGAGCATCGAAGAGCTCTTCTTGAATCCAAGGTGCTCTACCTTGAAATTCGTATTGTAGAAGCAATAGCAGAAGAAATCGATCAGATCCGGCACAACCGGCTCGGCGCCTTCGCTTTCGAGAAGCTCCGCCAGATGGTTATTGGCCGCCGGAAGGAACTTAACCAGAATCTCGCCGACAATACCGACACGCGGTTTTTTCTCGTTCGTAATCGGAATATGGTCAAAGTCGCGGATCATCGTGCGGCAGATCTGTTTAAACCGGGTATGGCTCAGGTGTTTGGAAGAAATGAAATCAATACAGATTTTCTCCCATTTTTTGTGAATCCGGTCTGTCGTTCCCTTCTTCTGCTCATAAGGACGCATCCGGTAGATACATTTCATCATGATATCACCGAACTCCGCTGCATAGCAGAGACGAATCGCAAGATCCGGTGTAATCTTAAAGCCCGGATTTTCTTCCAGACCGCTTAAGTTAATCGAGATGACCGGAATCTGCGTCATATCGGCCTTCTCCAGTGCACGGCGAATAAATCCGATATAGTTTGATGCACGGCAGCCGCCGCCGGTCTGGCTCATGATGACGGCTACTTTATTCAGGTCATACTTGCCGGAGAGCAGAGCCTGCATAATCTGTCCGACTACCATCAGAGACGGATAGCAGGCATCGTTATTTACGTATTTCAGGCCGACATCAACCGCCTCTTTGTTGTCATTTGGAAGCACTTCCAGATGGTATCCGGCAGCATTGAATGCAGGCTGCAGAATCGAGAAGTGGATCGGTGACATCTGCGGGCAGAGGATCGTGTAATCTTTGCGCATCTCTTTTGTGAAGACCGGCTTCTGGATCGAGGATGGAACAATTTCACGTACCGCCTGTTTGCGGTCATGTGCACGCAGAGCGGCGAGCAGAGAACGGACACGGATTCTGGCAGCGCCGAGGTTGTTGACCTCATCGATCTTCAGGCAGGTATAAATTTTACCGCTTCTGGTCAGAATTTCGTAAACCTGATCGGTTGTAACGGCATCCAGACCGCAGCCGAACGAGTTCAGCTGGATCAGGTCAAGATCATCGCGTGTCTTTACGTAGTTTGCAGCCGCATACAGACGGGTGTGATACATCCACTGGTCATTGACACGAAGCGGGCGCTCGAGCGGTGCAAGATGGGAAACAGAGTCCTCTGTTAAAACGCACAGACCGTAGGAGTTAATCATATCCGGAATACCATGATGAATTTCCGGATCGATGTGGTACGGTCTTCCGGCAAGCACGATACCTCTGCGGCCGGTTTCTTTCATATACTGCAGCGTCTCTTCCCCTTTTTTCTGCATATCACGTCTTGCAGCGGCGAGCTCCTCCCATCCGGCATGGACAGCGGCGCGGACCTCATCCTCCGGCAGGCCGGAAAATTCTTTTGCCAGGCCGTCGGCGAGAACCTTTTCACTCGTAAATGCGAGGAACGGATTGCGGAATGTGATGGAGTCGTCCTGGAGCTCATCCACGTTGTTTTTGATGTTCTCCGCGTAGGAAGTAACGATCGGGCAGTTATAGTGGTTGATGGCCTCCGGGAACTCGGTACGCTCGTACGGGATACACGGATAGAAGATGAATTTTACGCCGTGGCGTAAGAGCCAGGTCACATGGCCGTGAGCCAGTTTCGCCGGGTAACACTCGGATTCACTCGGGATCGATTCGATGCCGAGCTCATAAATCTTGCGGCTTGAAGTCGGGGAGAGTACCACGCGGTATTTCAGCTGCGTGAAGAAGGTGTACCAGAACGGATAGTTCTCGAACATATTGAGGACTCTCGGAATGCCGACCTCTCCGCGGATTGCTTCATCCTGCGGCAGCGGCTGGTAGCCGAAGATTCGTTTGTATTTGTATTCGAACAGGTTCGGAATATGATCCTTGTTTTTCTCTTTTCCGATACCGCGCTCGCAGCGGTTTCCGCTGATGTACTGACGGCCGCCGGAGAATTTGTTGATGGTCAGACGGCAGCTGTTCGTACAGCCCTTGCAGTTTGCCATCGTAGTCGAGTATTTCAGTTCATTGATCTTTTCGATGGAGAGCATCGTAGTCTCCTGATCTGCCGAATAGCGCTCTCTTGCGATCAGCGCCGCACCGAACGCACCCATAATGCCGGCGATGTCCGGGCGGATGGCTTCGCAGTTGGCGATCCGCTCAAAGCTTCGAAGAACGGCATCGTTGTAGAACGTACCGCCCTGTACAACGATGTGGCGTCCCAGCTCGGTGGCATCGGAAACTTTAATTACCTTATATAATGCGTTTTTGATGACGGAGCAGGCAAGTCCGGCGGAAATATCAGCAACGGATGCGCCTTCTTTCTGTGCCTGTTTTACCTTGGAATTCATAAATACGGTACAGCGGGTACCAAGATCGATCGGGTGTTTTGCGAACAGTGCTTCGTGTGCAAAATCCTGTACACTGTAGTTCAGGGACTGCGCGAAGGTTTCGATAAAGGAACCGCAGCCGGAGGAACATGCTTCATTGAGCTGTACGCTGTCTACAGTGCCGTTTTTGATCTTGATACATTTCATATCCTGACCGCCGATGTCGAGAATACAGTCGACTTCCGGATCGAAGAATGCTGCGGCATAGTAATGAGAAATCGTTTCAACCTCACCCTCGTCCAGCATCAGCGCAGCTTTGATGAGTGCTTCGCCGTAACCGGTGGAACAGGACCAGGCGATCTGTGCGGAATCCGGCAGTTTGGAGTAGATTTCCTGGATCGCGCGGATCGAGGTGCCGAGCGGATTTCCGTGGTTGTTGCTGTAGAAGGAATACAGAAGAGCGCCATCCTCACCAACGAGTGCAGCTTTTGTGGTTGTGGAACCGGCATCGATTCCGAGATAGCAGTTTCCTTCGTAAGTGGAAAGATCAGCCGTTACAACATTGTTGACGCTCTGGCGGGCCAGGAATGCATCGTACTCCTCCTGGTCTTTAAACAGCGGTTCGAGACGGGCAACCTCAAAATCGATGGCTACTTTTTCTTCGAGCCGTTTTTTCAGCGCGAGAAGAGAAACCTCGGTCTTTCCCTCTGCATTCATTGCAGAACCGATGGCTGCAAACAGATGAGAGTTGTTCGGCACGATCGCGTGCTCGTCATCCAGCTTTAAGGTACGGACGAACGCTGTCTTTAATTCCGAGAGGAAGTGCAGCGGGCCGCCAAGGAAGGCAACGTGGCCGCGGATTGGTTTACCGCAGGCAAGACCGGAAATGGTCTGGTTGACGACTGCCTGGAAAATAGAAGCGGCAAGATCCTCTTTTGTTGCACCGTCGTTGATGAGCGGCTGGATATCCGTTTTTGCGAATACACCGCAGCGGGCAGCGATCGGGTAGATGGCCTGGTAATGTTTCGCATACTCATTCAGGCCGGTTGCATCGGTCTGCAGAAGAGAAGCCATCTGGTCGATGAACGAACCGGTACCGCCGGCGCAGATACCGTTCATACGCTGTTCGACATTGCCGCCTTCAAAATAGATGATTTTGGCATCCTCGCCGCCGAGCTCGATGGCAACGTCGGTCTGCGGAGCCAGCGCTTTTAACGATGTGGAAACTGCGATAACCTCCTGCGTGAATGGAATGCCAAGATGGTTGGCAAGCGCGAGTCCGCCGGAACCGGTGATGACCGGCTGCAGGGTCAGTTCGCCCAGTTTTTCGTGGGCTTCCCCGAGCAGATGGGCAAGTGTTTCCTGGATGTTTGCAAAATGGCGCTCGTAATCGGCAAAGAGAAGCTGGTTCTCTTCGTCGAGGATCGCAATTTTAACAGTAGTGGAACCGATGTCGATTCCAAGAGTATATTTTTTATCAGTCATGAATCAAACTCCTTTTATAATAAGAAACAATCTCAACACATTATACGACAAAAAATAAGGAAATACAATTGGAAAAAAGGCGATGTCTTATGAAAAAAGTATAAAGTCCTTGTGAAAAATGGAGAAAGCGGGAAAGAAAAAAGAGAGAAAAAAGAAAATTCAGGCATTGTCAAAAACAGATTTTGCCTGTATACTAAAAATAGTATGCCCTGCATGAAAACAGGAGGCAGGGATCATTGAGAAAGGATGAAAAGCGTTATGTATAAAATTCTGAAAATGGAAGGAAGAGCGAAGCGCGCCCATATGGAAACCGTGCACGGCAATATCGAAACGCCGGTATTCATGAATGTCGGAACTGCAGCAGCAATCAAGGGAGCTGTTTCCACCGAAGATCTCCAGCAGATCGGTACGCAGGTAGAACTTTCCAATACCTATCACCTCCATGTGCGCCCGGGAGATGAAGTCGTAAAGAAGATGGGCGGACTCCACAAATTCATGGTCTGGGACAAACCGATCCTGACCGATTCCGGCGGATTCCAGGTGTTTTCTCTGGCAGGCCTTCGGAAAATCAAGGAGGAGGGTGTCTATTTCCATTCGCATGTAGATGGAAGAAAGATCTTTATGGGACCGGAGGAGAGTATGCAGATCCAGTCCAACCTGGCTTCAACCATCGCGATGGCTTTCGACGAGTGCCCGTCGAGTGTGGCAGAGCGCCGTTATGTGCAGAACTCGGTCGACCGCACGGCGAGATGGCTGCAGCGATGCAAAAATAAGATGCAGGAGCTGAACCAGCGGGAAGACACGATCAACAAACATCAGCTTCTGTTCGGCATCAACCAGGGTGCGATCTATGAAGACATCCGCATCGACCATGCAAAACGGATTTCCGAGATGGATCTCGATGGCTATGCAGTCGGCGGTCTGGCAGTAGGAGAGAGCCACGAGGAGATGTACCATATTCTCGACGAAGTCGTTCCGTACCTGCCGAAAGACAAACCGACGTATCTGATGGGCGTTGGAACGCCGGCAAACATTCTGGAAGGCGTAGAGCGCGGCATCGATTTCTTCGACTGCGTATATCCGAGCCGGAACGGACGCCACGGCCACGTTTACACAAACCATGGAAAAATGAACCTGTTCAATCAGAAATACGAGCTGGATCCGCGTCCGATCGAGGAAGGCTGCCAGTGCCCGGCGTGCCGTCACTACAGCAGAGCCTACATCCGTCATCTGCTGAAAGCAAAAGAGATGCTCGGCATGCGGCTCTGTGTTCTGCACAACCTGTATTTCTACAACAATATGATGACAGAAATCCGGACCGCGCTGGACGAGGGCAATTTTGCTTCCTACAAACGGGCAAAACTCGCAGGATTTGAGGAATACGACAAAAAGTAATCGGGAAAGTATGAAATCTTTGGAAAATATCCGAAAAAGACTTGCCCATCGGTTCCGGATTGTGTATTATGATAGGTGTGTCTAAAGAACGGGATGTACTCTCGAATAACAGGAGGAAAGAAAATGTTTTTAGCAACAACAACAGCAGCAAACAGCGGTGTGATGAGCACTGGTATGTTAATTATGTGGCTGGTCATCATGTTCGGTATGATGTATTTCTTAATGATCCGCCCGCAGAAGAAAGAGCAGAAAAAACTGCAGGCAATGCTGAATGACCTCGCAGTCGGCGATGCAGTCATCACAACAAGCGGTTTCTACGGCGTAGTCATCGATATCACAGACGACGATGTCATCGTAGAGTTCGGAAACAACAAAAACTGCCGTATCCCGATGCGCAAAACAGCCATCACAGAGGTTGAAAAACCGGAGACAGCAGTCGTTGAAGAGAAAACAGAAAAGAAAAAATAATTTCACACGGCGAAAAGCCAGGAAAAACGCAGGTATTCAAAAAGAACGAATGCCTGCGTTTTTTTCGCCCCCGAAACTTCTTCGGCGGAACACGGCGAAAACGGGGAAAAATGCCGCGTATTTTTCTTTTAAATGGCAAAAAAGCAAAAAGATTATTGCGTTTCGTCCGATGCAAAGAAATTTCGTGTTGAAATTACCGGAAAAATGGCGTATAATTTAGAAATGCTATAGACGCAGAGAAAATAGAACGGTTTTTCAGCCGGAAGAAAAGAGGGAGAAAGATATGGAATACCGTATTGGATTAATTCACGGTGACGGAATCGGACCGGAAATTGTAAAGGAAGCAAAAAAAGTTCTGGACGCTGTCTGCGAGAAATATGGACATAAGTTTGAATATACCAACCTTCTGCTGGGCGGAGCCTCCATTGATGTGCACGGCGTGCCGCTGACAGATGAAACCATAGAAGAAGCAAAGAAATGCGACGCTGTCCTGATGGGCTCCATCGGAGGAGATGCAAAAACATCCCCATGGTACAAATTAAGCCCGGACAAGCGCCCGGAGGCAGGACTCTTAAAAATCCGGAAATCGTTAGGTCTGTTTGCAAACCTGCGTCCGGCTTACCTGTATCAGGAATTGAAAGATGCCTGCCCGTTAAAAGAAGAGATCATCGGCGAGGGCTTCGACATGCTGATTATGCGTGAGCTGACCGGCGGCCTGTACTTTGGAGAGCGCAGCACTGTAGAAGAAAACGGCATCCGGAAAGCAACCGATACGCTGACCTACAGCGAGACCGAAATCCGCCGCATTGCAATCCGTGCATTCGACATCGCCATGAAGAGAAAGAAAAAAGTAACGAGTGTAGATAAAGCAAACGTTCTCGATTCCTCCCGTCTGTGGAGATCCGTGGTAGAGGATGTTGCAAAAGATTACCCGGAAGTTACCTTAGAGCATATGCTGGTCGACAACTGTGCGATGCAGATCGTCCACAATCCGTGCCAGTTTGACGTCGTTCTGACCGAGAACATGTTCGGAGATATTCTTTCCGATGAGGCAAGTATGGTAGCAGGCTCGATCGGAATGCTTTCTTCCGCCAGCCTGAACGAGACAAAATTTGGTCTGTACGAGCCAAGCCACGGCTCTGCACCGGACATCGCAGGAAAGAACATCGCAAACCCGATTGCAACGGTTCTGTCCGCAGCCATGATGCTCCGCTATTCCCTGGATCTCGATCAGGAGGCAGAGGCAGTCGAAAATGCTGTACAGAAAATTTTAAAAGACGGATACCGCACCGTAGACATTATGTCTGAGGGATGTACCCAGGTATCTACATCCGAAATGGGAGATCTGCTGGTAAAAGCACTGGCATAAAACTGTAAGATAAGAAAAGAGGAAAAAATCATGAGAAGTGATGCTGTAAAAAAAGGAATCGCACAGGCGCCACAGCGTTCTCTGATGCGTGCGCTGGGTCTGACCGAAGAAGAAATGAAAAAACCGCTCGTAGGAATTGTAAGCTCCTACAATGAGATCGTACCGGGTCATATGAACCTGGATAAAATTACAGAAGCTGTAAAAATGGGCGTTGCCATGGCAGGCGGAACACCGATCGTGTTCCCGGCCATTGCAGTCTGTGACGGTATTGCCATGGGCCACATCGGAATGAAATATTCCCTCGTTACCCGTGACCTGATCGCCGATTCCACCGAGTGTATGGCAATGGCTCACCAGTTTGATGCACTGGTATGTATCCCGAACTGTGATAAGAACGTACCTGGCCTTTTGATGGCAGCAGCAAGAGTCAATGTTCCGACCGTATTTGTCAGCGGCGGTCCGATGCTTGCCGGCCATGTAAAAGGTGAGAAGAGAAGTCTTTCCAGCATGTTCGAGGCGGTTGGATCCTACGCAGCCGGAACTATGACAGAGGAAGATGTTTATGATTTTGAGTGCAATGCATGCCCGACCTGCGGTTCCTGCTCCGGTATGTACACGGCAAACAGCATGAACTGTCTGACCGAGGTTCTCGGCATGGGCTTGAAAGGAAACGGAACGATTCCGGCCGTATATTCCGAGCGTCTGCGCCTGGCCAAGAGAGCCGGTATGCAGGTTATGGAGCTGTTAAAACAGAATATCCGTCCAAGAGACATTATGACAAAAGAAGCATTCTTAAATGCGTTGACCGTCGATATGGCACTTGGATGTTCCACCAACAGTATGCTGCATCTGCCGGCCATCGCGCATGAGGCAGGCGTAGAGCTGAATCCGGAGATGGCAAATGCCATCAGTGAGAAGACCCCGAACCTCTGCCATCTGGCTCCGGCAGGATACCACTACATTGAGGAGCTGAACGAGGCCGGCGGTGTTTATGCCGTTATGAACGAGCTGAATAAACTGGGACTTCTGCACACCGAGTGCATGACCGCAACCGGAAAGACCGTTGGCGAGAATATCAAAGGCTGTGTCAACAAAAACCCGGAGATCATCCGTCCGGTAGAAAATCCATACAGCAAGACCGGCGGTATTGCTGTCCTGAAAGGAAACCTGGCACCGGATACCGCAGTCGTCAAACGTTCTGCCGTTGTACCGGAGATGCAGGTTCACGAAGGACCGGCCAGAGTCTTCGACTGTGAGGAGGATGCCATCGAGGCAATCCGCGGCGGCAAGATTGTGGCAGGCGACGTTGTTGTCATCCGTTATGAGGGACCAAAGGGAGGCCCTGGTATGCGTGAGATGCTGAATCCGACCTCTGCGATTGCAGGTATGGGACTTGGCTCTTCCGTAGCTCTGATTACAGACGGCCGTTTCTCCGGCGCATCCCGCGGTGCATCCATCGGTCATGTCAGCCCTGAGGCAGCAGAAGGCGGTCCGATCGCGCTCGTTGAGGAAGGCGACCTGATCCGCATCAATATTCCAGAGCACAAGCTGGAGCTTGCCGTATCGGATGAAGAGCTGGCACGCAGAAAAGCTGCATGGACTCCGAGAGAGCCGAAAGTAACCACAGGCTATCTGAAACGCTACGCAAAGATGGTTTCCAGCGCAAATAAGGGAGCCATTCTGGAGTTCTAATAGAAAAAAATCATATCAGCCGTCCGAACGTGCATTTTCATCGGATGGCTGATTTCATACACAAAGCCAAAAGATAAGGAAGGAATCATACAGACATGGAATTAACTGGATCACAGATTGTTATTGAGTGCCTGAAGGAGCAGGGCGTGGACACCGTGTTCGGCTATCCGGGGGGAACGATTTTGAATATCTATGATGAGCTTTACCGTCATCCGGAAATCCACCACATCCTGACCTCCCACGAGCAGGGTGCTGCCCATGCGGCAGACGGGTATGCGCGTGCGACCGGAAAAACAGGCGTATGTATGGCAACAAGCGGCCCTGGTGCGACAAATCTTGTCACTGGAATTGCAACTGCCTACATGGATTCCACCCCGATGGTAGCCATCACCTGCAACGTAGGAAAGGCACTGCTTGGAAAAGACAGCTTTCAGGAGATTGACATTGCAGGCGTTGCGATGCCGATCACAAAATACAGCGTGATTGTAAAAGATATCACGGTTCTCGCAGACACGCTGCGCCGTGCGTTTTCGATTGCAAAGAGCGGAAGACCGGGCCCGGTTCTGGTGGATATCACGAAAGATGTCACGGCGGCAACGTATGAATATGAGCCAAAGACACCGGAAGCAATCGCACCGTCTATCGAAAAAATCACAGAAGAAGGACTGGATCACGTTGTATCTCTGATTCGGGAGTCGAAAAAACCGTATATTTTCGTGGGCGGCGGCAGCATCATCTCAGGTGCGGCCGAGGAAGTGCGTGAACTGGCACACCATATACAGGCGCCGGTCTGCGATACCCTGATGGGAAAAGGCGCTTTCCCGGGAACCGATAAGCTGTACACCGGCATGCTCGGTATGCACGGAACAAAAACATCGAACTATGGCGTGACGAAGTGCGACCTGCTGATCGTGCTCGGTGCAAGATTTTCCGATCGTGTCACCGGAAACGCCGCAAAATTTGCAAACAATGCAAAAATCGTTCAGATCGATGTAGATGCGGCAGAAATCAACAAGAATGTTGTTGTCGAGTCGAGCATCATCGGAGACGTCAAAGAAGTCTTAAAACGCCTGAATGCGAAGCTGGAGCCGATGCATCATGACGAGTGGATTGCCGAAATCGAGGCAATGAAAGAAAAATTCCCGTTAAAGCATGAAGAAGGCCTTACCGGACCGTTCGTGATCGAGGAGATCTATAAGGCAACCGACGGCCAGGCTGTCATCACGACCGATGTCGGACAGCATCAGATGTGGGCGGCGCAGTATTATCGGTATACGAGCCCGAGAACCCTTTTAACCTCCGGCGGTCTTGGAACCATGGGATTCGGTCTTGGAGCTGCCATGGGTGCCAAAATGGGACGCCCGGACAAAACCGTTATCAACATCGCAGGCGACGGCTGCTTCCGCATGAATATGAACGAACTGGCAACCCTTTCGAGACATAACATTCCGGTGATCGAAGTCGTTGTCAACAACCATGTACTCGGTATGGTACGCCAGTGGCAGACACTGTTCTATGGAAAACGGTATTCCAACACTGTTCTGCAGGATCAGGCGGACTTTGTCAAGGTTGCTGAGGCGCTCGGCGTAAAGGGCATCCGTGTGACGAAGAAAGAGGAAATGGGACCTGCCATCCGTGAGGCGATTGCGAGCGGAAAACCGGCACTGATCGACGTATGGATCGACTGCGATGAAAAAGTATTCCCGATGGTTCCGGCCGGAGCACCGATCGAGGATGTCTTCGATGCAGAGGATCTGGCAAAAAAGGAACAAGAAAAGAATTGACATATTTCTAACAAAGAGGTATCATAGTTTCAACGTGGTAAAGTAATACCGTATTACCATATGAATTGCAGACTTGTAAGAAAAACTGCAATACAGGTACAAACGATTACAAGGAAAACCACCGGCATAGGAACGGTGGTTTTCCAGTAATATAAAGTAGCAAGAGAAACAGGAGGATGAAAAATGAGCAGAGTTTATAATTTTTCCGCAGGACCGGCAGTTCTGCCAGAGGAAGTGTTGAAAGAAGCCCAGGAGGAAATGCTGGATTACCGCGGATGCGGCATGTCCGTCATGGAGATGAGCCACCGTTCCAAAGTATTCCAGAATATTATCGATGAGGCAGAAGCAGACCTTCGCGATCTGATGGGAATCCCGTCAAATTACAAAGTCCTGTTTCTCCAGGGCGGTGCATCGCTGCAGTTTTCCATGATCCCGATGAACCTGATGAAAAACGGTGTCGCAGATTACATCGTAACAGGCCAGTGGGCAAAGAAAGCATACGCAGAAGCACAGAAATACGGAAAGGCAAACAAAATTGCCTCCTCTGAGGATAAAACATTTTCCTACATCCCGGACTGCAGCGATCTTCCGATCAGCCCGGATGCCGATTATGTTTATATCTGTGAAAACAACACCATTTACGGAACCAAATACAAAAAACTGCCGAATACCAAGGGCAAAACCCTGGTGGCAGATGTCTCCTCCTGTTTCCTCTCCGAACCTGTTAATGTCTCCGATTACGGCATCATCTACGGCGGTGTCCAGAAAAACATCGGACCTGCCGGAATGGTCATCTCCATTGTCCGTGACGATCTGATTACCGACGATGTCCTGCCGGGAACACCGACCATGATGAAATTTAAAACGCATGCAGATGCCGGCTCTCTGTATAACACGCCGAACTGCTACTGCATCTACATGTGCGGCAAAGTGTTCAAATGGCTGAAGAAAATGGGCGGACTGGAAGTCATGAAACAGCGCAACGAAGAAAAAGCAAAACTGCTGTATGATTTCCTGGATCAGAGCAAGCTCTTCAAAGGAACCGTTGTACCGGAAGACCGTTCTCTGATGAACGTTCCGTTTATCACCGGAAATGCAGATCTGGATGCAAAATTCGTCAAAGAGTCCAAAGAAGCCGGACTTGAGAACCTGAAAGGTCACCGTACCGTCGGCGGTATGCGTGCAAGTATCTACAATGCAATGCCGAAGGAAGGCGTAGAAGCACTCGTAGCCTTCATGAAAAAGTTCGAGGAGGAAAATCTCTAATGTTTCAGTATCATTGCTTAAATCCGATTGCAGGCGTAGGCCTTGCAAATTTTAATGAAAACTATCAGCAGAGTGAAAGCCTGGAGGGAGCCGATGCGGTTCTCGTCAGAAGTGCAGCCATGCACGGTATGGAGCTGCCGAAAAGTCTTCTTGCCGTAGCAAGAGCAGGAGCCGGTGTCAACAACATTCCGCTTGCCGACTGCGCAGAGCAGGGTATCGTTGTATTCAACACACCGGGAGCCAATGCAAATGGCGTCAAAGAGCTGGTGCTTGCCGGCATGCTGCTTGCATCCCGCGATATCGCAGGCGGTATTGAGTGGGTGAAGAGCGACAAAGAAGACGGCGACATTGCAAAGACAGCAGAAAAACAGAAAAAGAAATTTGCCGGCTGTGAGATCAGCGGAAAGAAGCTCGGTATCATCGGACTTGGCGCGATCGGTCAGCTTGTAGCAAATGCAGCAACCCATCTTGGCATGGAAGTATACGGATACGATCCGTACATTTCTGTCGATGCGGCATGGAATCTGTCCCGTGACATTCATCATATCCAGAACGTGGAAGATATCTACCGTACCTGCGATTATATCACCATTCATGTTCCGCTGATGGACAGCACAAAAGGTATGATTAACAAGGCAGCGATCGATGAGATGAAAGACGGCGTGGTTCTTCTGAACTATGCAAGAGACCTCCTGGTTGATGAGGATGCTGTTCTGGAAGCATTAAAGGCCGGAAAAATGAAAAAATATGTGACTGACTTTGCAAACCCGAAGGTAGTCGGCGCAGAGGGAACCATCGTTACTCCGCATCTTGGAGCATCGACCAAAGAATCCGAAGATAACTGTGCTGTCATGGCAGTTAAAGAAATCCGTGATTTCCTGGAGAACGGAAACGTCAAAAACTCCGTCAACTTCCCGAACTGTGATATGGGTGTATGCACAGGAGCAGGCCGTGTGACCATCTGCCATAAGAATATTCCTGGTATGCTGGGTGCATTTACCACCGTTATGGGTAACGCCGGTGTCAACATCAGCGACATGACAAACAAAGGTAAAGGCGATTACGCTTACACCATGATGGATCTGGAAAGCGAAGCAACAGAAGAGATCGTAAAAGCGCTGGAAGCAGTAGACGGCGTGTTAAGGGTTCGTATTATTAAATAAAGAAACAGCCATCCGAAAGAAACAAAAAAGGCGGTATCCGGAAAATGGATGCCGTCTTTTTTTCGATGCCATGCATCCGAAGGAAGCCGCAAGCAGCAGGTGAAAAAGCATAAAAAAGAGAACTGCCGCATCAGAGCAGTTCTCTTTGGAAGAAGTTTAATAGAAAGTGCAGCCGCGTTTTCACAGGTAATATACTGGTCGGTTGTTGCTTTCAGCACATGAAATTCCCTGTTTCCTTCGTAGGAAATGAAGAAGAAAATCAGAGTTCCTCTTTCGTGCAGATCAGATCCGTTTCCAGACGGCTCCGCCGCGTACATCAGCAACTTCAATGCCCTGGGCTTTCAGGTCATCGCGGATTTTATCTGCTTCTGCAAAGTTTTTGGCTTTTTTTGCCTCATATCGTTTCAGAACAAGAGCATCAATTTCCGGATCTCCTTCGCCGGTAATCTGATAGCCGGACGCGGTGGAAGCAGAAGTTGTCTTTGCAGCCTCTTTTCTCTTCGCATCTGCATGAGCGAGAAGGGAAAGACCGAGTACCTGATCGAAACTGTCGAGAAGCGCCAGCTTTGCAGCATCATGCATGTCTGCTTTTAACACATCGTACAGCGTTGTGATGGCAAGCGAGGTGTTGAGGTCGGCATCGAGCGCTTTCTGGAATTTCTCTTTTAAAGCAGTCATAGAAGCTTCCTCGGCCGGTCCGTCTTTCGGGTCTAAAGCGGCGATGCGGGCGATCAGCTTGTCGTAGGCAATTTTGGCGTTGTCCAGGTTTTCCCAGGTGAAGACAAGCGCCTTACGGTAATGAGACTGGAGGCAGAAGAAACGGTAGACGAGAGGATCATAACCTTTTTCCTCAAGAAGAGAAACGGTTAAAAACTCACCTTTCGATTTCGACATCTTTCCAGTCGATGTATTCAGGTGATGTACATGGAACCACTGCGGGCACCAGGCGTGGCCAAGATAGCTTTCGGACTGTGCGATCTCGTTCGTGTGGTGCGGGAATGCATTGTCTACGCCGCCGCAGTGCAGGTCAAGGTATTCGCCATTGTATTTCATGGAGATACCGGAGCACTCGATGTGCCATCCCGGATAACCGACGCCCCACGGGGAATCCCATTTCAAGGCCTGGTTCTCAAATTTGGATTTCGTAAACCAGAGAACGAAATCATTTTTGTTGCGTTTGTTTGTATCTTCCTCTACGCCCTCACGTACACCGACCGCGAGGTCATCCTCGTCGTGATCGTTGAATACGTAGTAGTGGTCGAGACGGCTGGTGTCAAAGTAAACATTTCCGCCGGCAAAGTAAGCGTAGCCGGTGTCCATCAGTTTTTCAATGATTCTGATATATTCGTCAATGCATCCCGTTGCCGGCTGTACGACATCCGGGCGCTTGATGTTCAGCTTTTTGCAATCCGCAAAGAATGCATCGGTGTAATACTGTGCGATTTCCATGACTGTTTTGTGCTCGCGCTTTGCACCTTTGACCATCTTGTCCTCGCCGGTGTCCGCATCGGAGCTTAAATGGCCGACATCGGTGATGTTCATGACACGGTTGACGTCGTAGCCTTCATAGCGGAGTGCCTTTTCCAGGACATCCTCCATAATATAACTGCGCAGGTTTCCGATGTGCGCAAAATGATAAACGGTAGGTCCGCAGGTGTACATTTCTACACGGCCCGGTGTGTGTGTCAGGAATTCAGCTTTTTTATGGGTTGCAGAATTATAAAGATACATAAAAGAAGTCTCCTTTTTTCTTTTCGTGCGGATACGGATGCAGAAGTGATGATACACAAGAAAGCAAAAAAGCGTCTGCTGTATCCGACAAGGATATCAGAGACGCCGCGTGCGGTGCCTGTTTTCCGTGTACTGCACTGGTTCCTTATTAAAATTAATATTAGCAGGATTTTTTTTTGATGTCAATAGTCCGGAGACTGTCGAAGACAAAAAGTAAGAAAGTGATTTCGGTGTGAGCGGTCTTCATGGAAGGCTTTGCTTTGTAAAAGAAGGAAACGAAAGTAAAAAACGAAAGTAAAAAACGAAAGTAAAAAACAGTATGACGCTCTTAAATAAGAAGAAATGTGATTTTCAGAAGTCTGTTTTTGCGTCCGGCAGGATTCTTTCCCGGAGCAAAATCTGAAACAAATACAAAAAGACAGTGCTGCAGAACGCAAATGGAAAGAAACAATTATTTGTGTAATCTTTTTTTATTCTAAAACCGAAGAATACAGGAAAATAGAAAAATAGCATCAGAACAATACCCAAAAAGAGGAAAATAGAGGATTTTGATGACTTTAAATGCAGTTTATACACTTTTCTCCTGCATCGGATATTGACAAACAGAGAGAGTTCTGGTTATAATGAACCCAGTTGTTTTTGGACAAACGGACAAATGTACGGGCATGAGGGATGAAGAAAACAAATCTTGTTGGACGCATCTCCTTTTTGTACTATTCGTTTTGATGTGGTAAAGTGCCAAAATGAAAAACGGTGGAATGGCGAAGCCGTTCCGGTAAATGTCCGGATGATGCAAAAACAACGCGAATCCATGAAAGGAGTTAGGAAGAAATTATGAAAAGAAAAATTGTAAGCGCATTACTTGTTATGAGTATGACTGCAAGCCTGGTTGCCTGTGGAAATTCCGGCAGCGGAAGTTCTGATCCGGCGGATGAGAGTGTAAGCGTAAGCAGCAGCGCATCTTCCGAAAGCAATGCAAGCGCATCTGCAAGCAGTGAGAGCGAAGCCGAGGCAGAGGAGTCCGAAATGCCGGAAGGATACGACGAGACCAGCACAGAGCTCTATAACGAGGCACTGGGCGATTTCAACGATGCACTTGCTACTGCAAAGGAAGCAGAAACGGTGGATGAGAGATATGCCCTGATGGCAGTTGCCGAGGGAAAACTGATGGAGTCCGCCATGATGTACCCGCTCACCTCAAGAGGTGGTACGTACGCGATGTACAGAATGGCTCCGCGCACCAAGGACTATACCCTTTGGGGAAGCGATAAAGACCGTTATCATCAGTATGTTGTAACAACTGACTTTATCAAGGCAGAAGATTACAACGAGATGAGAGCAAAATGGGATGAGCTTAAAGGAACAGGAACCTATGAGAGCTGGGTAAAAGAATATCTGGCAGGAAAAGGTTACACCTTAAAAGACAGCTTCTCCATGCCGTATGCGAGCGATCCGGTAACATGGGACGGACTTGCAACTTCCCGTGCGGCAGATACCGATGCGATCATCAATACCTATGACGGACTGATGGAGTACGATGTAGAGGGAACTCTGCAGCCGGCACTGGCAGAATCCTATGAAGTATCTGATGACGGACTGACCTATACCTTCCACCTTCGTAAAGATGTAAAATGGACCGATTCCCAGGGACGTGAAGTGGATACTGTAAAAGCAGATGACTTCGTGGCCGGAATGCAGCATATGTGTGATGCACAGGGCGGTCTGGAATACCTGGTACAGGGCGTGATCAAAAACGTATCCCAGTACATCAGCCGTGAAGTTACCGATTTCGACGAGGTTGGTGTAAAAGCTGTTGATGACTATACCGTAGAGTACACACTGGAAGAGCCATGCAGCTACTTCATGACCATGCTTGGCTACACCATCTTCATGCCGATGAGCAGAAGCTACTATCAGTCCCAGGGCGGTAAATTTGGTGCTGAGTACGATTCCTCCGCAGCAGATTATCAGTACGGAAAAGATTCCAACTCGATCGCATACTGCGGACCGTACCTGGTAACCAACGCTACAGCGAAAAATACCATCGTATTTAAACTGAGCGATTCTTACTGGAACAAAGACAACGTAAACATTAAAACCCTGACCTGGCTGTTCAATGACCAGTCTGATGTTACCAAAATGTACACAGATGCAAAAGCAGGTACCGTTGACTATGTAAACCTGAACACCTCCACTATGGAGACAGCAAAATCCGAAGGTCTGTACGACCAGTACGCAGTAGTTTCAGATACCGATGCTACTTCCTTCATGGCATTCTACAATATCAACCGTACTGCGACTGCAAATGCCAACGACGGAACAACAGCAAAGACTACAAAGTCTGACGAAGAAATCCAGAGAACGAACAAAGCACTGCAGAACGTTCACTTCAGAAGAGCGATCAGCTTTGCAGCAGATCGTGGCGCTTACAATGCACAGCAGGTTGGCGAGGATCTGAAGTATACTTCCCTTAGAAATACCTTTACCCCGGGATATTTCGTAAGCCTGTCAAAAGACACCACCATTCAGATCAACGGAACCGACACAACCTTCCCGGCAGGCACCTACTATGGTGAAATCGTACAGAAACAGATCGACGCCGACGGCGTGAAGATCAAAGTATGGGATGCCGAAAACAAGACCAGCGATGGCTTTGATGGATGGTACAATCCGGAAAACGCAGTAGAAGAACTGAATACCGCAATCGAGGAGCTCGCAGAAGAGGGCATCACCATCGATGAGAGCAACCCGATCCAGATGGAATATCCATATCCGTCTGCAGTAGAAGTTTACACCAACAAAGCAAACTCCTACAAGAAATCAGTAGAGGCTGCCCTTGGCGGAAAAGTTGTGATCAATCTGGTTGATGCCGTAGACCTGGATGGATGGTACTATGCAGGATACTATGCAAACTATGGTTATGAAGCAAACTACGACGTATACGATGTCTCCGGATGGGGTCCGGACTTTGGTGATCCGTGCTCTTACCTGGATACCATGCTTCCGGACTACGAAGGATACATGACCAAATGTTTTGGTATCTTCTAATTTTGGAAAAGGTAAAATTGGAAAGACCAGAACAGTTGAAAGCCAATGAATAAACCGGCAGGGGGATGGGAACAAAAAAAGCCATTCCCCTGTCATATTGTGTTAAGGAATGAGAGAATATGACAAAATATCTTTTTAAGCGTTTGTTGCATGGCCTTGTTTCCGTAGTAATTGTTGTTGGATGCGTTATGACTATGATTTATTCTCTGATGGACCGAAATCTGATTTTCGCACAGGACGCCACCTATTCCCATCAGAGCAATAACCAGAAAAAGGTGTACAAATATCAGAAGTGGGAGACATACGGATATCTTGACTATGTAACCTATGCAGATTATTTGAACGCTCTCAAAGCAAAAGGCGAAATTGACGAGGATACGAGATCCAAAGCAGTAGCATTCGGAAGAACGAAAGACCAGGATTCAGAACTGGTATCTGAATATGTAAAGGAATTTACAGCTTATTATAAAGCAAAAGGTTACACCGTAAGAAGATACGACGCGGTTATGATGGGCAAGAAAAAATATGCCAACGGCGGACAGCAGCAGCTGTTTGCGTACAAGGATATTCCGCTTGCAACGCGTCTCGGAAAATATTTTTCCGGTTTGATTGACATCGACAGCATTCACGATGCTGCAAAGGTAGAAGGTAAGAGGGGGATTACATTTACCTTACACGATCCGGTATATGGGGGAAAGAAATTTTCACCGGCCATCATGGGAAATGGCACAACACACAAGTACCTGATGTACTTTGACTCAAAATTCCCATACTTCCATCAGAATATAATCACCATAAATTTAGGAAAGTCCTATTCCGTAAATGAGGGTGTGGATGTAGCACTGACCATGACCCGCGCGCAGGGATCCTACGTAAAATCGGAGATTACCTACCCAAGCGGTCTGGTGGAATACAGTGCAGACGATCTGCACAGCGCAACGTATATGAGCGAATCTCAGGATGCAAGCGCTGTTCATTCCGATCGGTTCACAGATGACTATACCAACGTGGATACAATTAAGAGTGGTAAATCAAAAATCGGCTATTCCTTTGTAATCGGTATCATTGCCGTAATTCTTTCCTATCTCATCGCGGTGCCGCTTGGCATTCTGATGGCGAGAAAGAAAGACAAACTGGTTGACCAGCTTGGAACCATCTATATTGTATTCATTATAGCAGTACCTTCACTGGCCTATATTTTCCTGTTTAAGGCAATCGGAGGAAAAATGGGTCTGCCAACCACCTTTGACATGGATTCGAAGAGCAAGCTGATGTATATTCTGCCGATCGTTTCTCTGGCACTGCCGCAGGTGGCAAACCTGATGAAATGGCTGCGTCGATACATGATCGACCAGATGAACTCCGATTACGTAAAATTCGCAAGATCCGGTGGTCTGACAGAGGGAGAAATCTTTACGAAACACATTTTGAAGAACGCAGCGATTCCGATCGTGCAGGGTGTTCCGGCGAGCGTACTGTTCGCACTGACCGGAGCCATCATCACCGAGCGTGTGTACGTAGTACCTGGTGCCGGTAATCTGCTGACCGAAGCAATCAGCAAATATGATAATGGTGTTATCGTAGGTGTTACACTGTTCTACGCAGTGCTCTCCGTGATTTCCATCATCCTGGGCGACGTTTTGATGTCCATGGTGGATCCGCGAATCTCATTCTCAACGAAAGACAGGTAGGGACTTATGAATTATGATTTAGATAAATTCGGTCTGTCTGAGGAAGAACTGTTTTCTCCTGTAGATAACAGCTCTCTGGAGTCTGAGAAAATTACGGCTCCGAGATATTCCTACTGGCATTCCGTGTTCCGCGTATTTTTTAAGAAAAAAATCAATATTGCCGTACTTTGCCTCCTGGGTGTGATTCTGCTGATGACGTATGTGTATCCGCTCTTTGTGGAGTACGACCGTTTCGCCAATCTGATGAACGGCGCGACAAAACATCTGTCTCCAGGCAAAGCATTGCAGCAGCTTGGATTCAATATTCACTGGATTTTAGGATCCGGTGCTTCCGGACAGTCGACATTTGACGCTGTCTGGTTTGGTTCCAGAATTTCAGTTTCCTTGGCGTTTATCTGTGCGCTCATCAACCTTTCGATTGGTGTGATTGTCGGATCTGTCTGGGGATTTTCGAAGAAGGTTGACGTTTTCATGATGGAGGTTTACAACATCATCGGAAATATTCCGTATGTACTTCTGATCTCCGTCCTGGTGCTTATTTTTTCTCCGAGCTTCTGGACCATGGTATTTGCACTGACCGTTACCGGATGGCTTGCCATCGCGTACTTTATCCGTACGCAGGTCGTTATCATCCGTGACAGAGAGTATAATCTGGCATCAAAATGTCTTGGAACTTCGATTTTCCGCATTGCGATGAAGAATATTCTCCCGTTTATGACATCTGTTATTGTTACTCTGGCGGCAACTGAGATTCCGTCCTACATCTCTTACGAGGTGTTCCTGGCTTACATCGGTATGGGACTTTCTGACATGTCTCTTGGAAGACTGATCTATGAGGCTGAAGGCGCCATGCTGACACCGGGATGGGGATTCGAATTCTGGAGTCCGGTTGTTGTCGCTTCAATCATCACCGTAGTATTATATGTAGTTGGACAGAACCTTGGAGATGCGTCCGACCCGAGAACACATATGTAGGAAGGAAAGCCGCATGGAAGATAAAAAAGTATTATTATCGATTAAGGACTTACAGGTAAAATTCCGTGTCCGCGGCCGTATCCTGACGGCAATCCGGGGCGTAACGCTGGATATTTACGAGAATGAGTCCATTGCTATCGTAGGAGAGTCCGGCGCCGGTAAATCCGTATTCACAAAAGCGTTTGCGGGCATGCTGGACAGCAACGGTTTCATCGATCAGGGAGATATCATTTTCAATGATGACGAACTGAGTGATACGGTTGTTCCGCTGAATTCTTATGCGAAAAAGACCATCGCTTCTACCCTGGAAAAACTGAACGAGTATTCCAAACTGGAATATGGTTCAGAAGTATTTCTGAAAATGAAGGCGCTGGAGCAGGAAAAAGAAGAAAAAATGACGCTGAGCGAGGAAGAGCGCGAGAAAGCAGAGGCTGAAATCAAGGAACTTGTAATAAAGAGAACCGAACTTTTCAACTATAAGCAGACACTCGATACTTCCAAAGAAAAAGCGAAAGTCAAAGAGACATCCGCGGAGATTTCCAGACTGGATGGAGAGATTAAGGCTCTGCAGAAAGCAAAAGAGGAAAAAATCAAGGCTCACAAACAGGCTGCCATGAACGATACGGCATACAATCAGGCGTATGAGGCAAAAATGGCAGAGTACAAAAAAGAGTACGCCGGCCTGACAGCAAAAGAAATTACGGACGAGACGAGAAAGAGAAACGAGATTCTTGCCAAAGAGATCTATCTTTCTGTCGGACGTTATAAACTGCGTAAAAAGGTTCGCATGATCAAGAAGCTGCACGAGGCATTCAAAGCTGCGATGGAACGCGGTGTGGATCTGAATGACGAGCAGAAACGGAACAGCGTTTTCGACCAGGCAACTTTCCGTGTACGCTATCTGGATGAGACACCGGAGCGGCTTCATGGAACCTGTATCATTAACTTGGCAAAAATCCAGGATCCGAATGACTGGGGCCAGATCCGCGGTAAGAAAATTGCAACCGTATTCCAGGATCCGATGACTTCCCTGAACCCGATCATCACAATCGGAAAACAGATTACGTCTGTTATCATGAAGCATCAGAATGTCAGCGAGGTGGAAGCAAGAGCACAGGCGCTTGAGCTGATGGAAAAGGTTGGTATTCCGAACGCAGAGCAGCGTTTCGATGATTATCCGTTCCAGTATTCCGGCGGTATGAGACAGCGTATCGTTATTGCGATTGCACTTTCCTGCCGTCCGAAGATCCTCATCTGCGATGAGCCGACAACTGCGCTGGATGTTACGATTCAGGCGCAGATCCTGAAGCTGATCAAGGACCTTCAGAAAGAGTACAACTACACCATCGTGTTTATTACCCACGACCTTGGTGTCGTAGCGAATATCGCAGACCGTGTTGCCGTTCTGTACGCAGGACAGATCATCGAGTTTGCGAACGTAGAAGAGCTGTTCTACGACCCGCGCCATCCGTACACCTGGGCACTGCTTTCTTCCCTGCCGCAGCTTGCGGAGCGGAATACAAAGCTGTTTTCCATTACCGGTACGCCGCCGTCTCTGTACAATAAGATTATCGGAGATCCGTTTGCACCGCGTAACCAGTACTGTCTGAAGATTGATACTCTGGAGGAGCCGCCGATGTTCAAGGTAACGGATACCCACTATGCCAAGACCTGGCTGCTGGATCCGAGAGCGCCGAAGACAGAAAAACCGGAAGCTATTCAGAATATTCACGAAAAACTGTTAAAAGCATATAACTTATAGGAGAGTTTGAAAGTGTCTACAAAGCAGGAAAGCAAGACCACTGTTTCGCATCTGCCGGAGCATGGTCCGATTGACGAAAATGGAAGAGAAATCTTACTGCAGGTAAAAAATGTAGATATCACTTTCGGCAAGGGCGATGACGCAGTCAAAGCGGTAAAAAATGCTTCTTTTGACATCTACAAGGGAGAGACCTTCTCCCTCGTAGGCGAGTCCGGTTCCGGAAAGACAACGATCGGCCGTGCGGTCATTCGTGTCAACCCGTGTTCCGCAGGAGAGATCCTGTATAAGGGCGTTAAAATTTCCGGCAAGATTCCGCATTCCCTGGACCGGGAGGTTATCCGAAACATTCAGATGGTATTCCAGGATCCGGCCGCATCGTTAAATGAGCGTGCGACGGTCGATTATATCGTATCCGAGGGTCTTTACAACTTCCATCTGTACGAGAACGAGGCAGACCGTGTGAAAAAGGTAGAGAACATGATCAACGAGGTTGGTCTTCTGCCAGAGCACCTGACCCGTTACCCACATGAGTTCTCCGGCGGACAGCGCCAGCGTATCGGTCTGGCCCGTGCCATGGTTATGGAGCCGGAGCTGGTTGTAGCCGATGAGCCGATCTCCGCACTGGACGTATCGATCCGTGCCCAGGTCCTCAATCTGCTGAAAAAATTCCAGAGAGAAAAACAGGTTACTTATCTGTTTATTGCTCATGACCTTTCCATCGTTCGGTTCATTTCCGACCGTATCGGTGTTATCTACAAAGGAAATATCGTAGAGGTTGCGGATGCAGAGGAGCTGTTTAACTTCCCGCTGCACCCATACACGCATTCTCTGATTTCTGCGATTCCGATTCCGGATCCGCAGCTCGAGAAGAATAAGGTGCTGTACACCTACGACCCGTCCATCCATGATTATTCCGTGGACAAACCGGAATTCGTGGATATCGGACACAACCACTTTGTATATGGAAATAAAAAAGAGATCGAAGAGTACAAGGCACTCCGTGAAAAGGGAGAGCCGCTGCAGCCGATCACCATCCGAAAGCCTGGCGAGGAAGTAAAAGAGGAGAACCACGAGGTTCATCTTTCCAAGGCAGAAGATGAATTCCTGAAAACTCCGGTTCACGATACCGGAAGCGTCTGGTACAAAGTGCTGTCATTCTTCTTCCCGATCATCGGTATCATCGCAGCGATGGTATACAAAAAGAAACAGTACTATCACAACTACAAAGCATGCAAGCAGGGCGCGCTGTACGGATTTGCCGTACTTGCCGTGATTCTCCTGATCTTTATCATTGCATTGATTTTAGTTGCCCTATAGTGGACAGGAAAGAAAAAGTGGCCCGGAACCAGAAAAAAGGTTCCGGTGCCGCTTTTTTTGATTTACGCGAGCAACGAGCCAAAGTCCGTGCTTGCACGAGACCTTGGCGACTGCCGCGATAACTTGAGAAACTCGCGGAGCGTGTTTCTCATAGTTTACAGGAAGCTTCGTTGAACTTTCCTGCAAATCAAAAAGCCTTCCGGGCAGAACGCTTTCTTATGCCGGTTCACAAAAGAGAAGCGTGAGAAGAATTCCGTTCCGATTTTACTTGACGGGAGATGTGTTTTTTGGGACAATAAATCACAGCAAAAAAGAAAATAAAAGGAAAGAGGAGCAACAGAATGGGAAGAACAGTAAAAGATCCGAACAGACGGCTGCCAAAGCCGGTACAGAAGGTCTGGCTTTCCGAAAAAAATGTCGGACGGCGCATCCTGCTTGTAGTACTGCTTCTGGCGATTGGATCCGGTTTTCTGGTGTATGGTTTTATGAACTTTCTGCACGGAGATTCCGGCTGGCGTGAGATCAGTGTAAAGGCAGGCGCGGATTTGAACTGCGGTGAGGATTTTACCTTGAAATATAACGTTGGCGCAAGCGGGGTTTCCGCAGGCGGGGAGGCAAAGGCACTTTCGCTGCTTTACACAGATGCGGCGGTGAAAGGCTACCGGCTTTTCAATATAGATGAGAGCTTTGAGGATGTGACAAACCTGTATGATATCAACCAACATCCAAATGAAGTGCTGACGGTAGATCCGGTTTTATACGATGCACTGAAAAAAGTATCCGATGCCAATTGCCGGGAAATTTATCTGGGACCGCTGTATGCGTCCCTGGAAAATCTCTGCGCCAGCAATGATGATGCGGCTGCAGCGCAGTTTGATCCGAACCGGAACGATGCGGCAGCAGAAGAAACGGCAGCAGTTGCTGCCTTTACACAGAACCCGGATGATATTTCACTGGAGCTGTCAGGGGAAAACCAGGTCTGTCTGCATGTGTCAGACGCGTATCAGGCGTATGCCGCAGAGATGGGCTATACCGCATATCTCGACTTTTTCTGGATGAAAAATGCTTTTTTGATTGATTATCTGGCGGATACGATTCGCGGCGAGGGCTATCAGCTCGGCATTATTTCCAGTAAGGACGGTTTCGTGCGCTGTCTCGATGAAACGGGAGAAAAAGAGTACCGGTATCCGCTGTATCATCTTTCCGGGAACGAAATCCAGTCATACGGAACAATGACGTATGAAGGACCGAAAAGCATCGTGTTTTTCCACGCTTACCAGGCGGGCAGCCCGGATGCGTACCGCTATTATCAGTATCAGGACAAAACGATGTGCACGCCGTATCTTAGCGCGGCAGACGGAAAAGACCACACAGCAGCATCCGAACTGATCGTCTATTCCGGTGAATATGGCTGTGCCAATACGCTGCTTGCAGCATTTTCTGATTATCAGGCCGAATCGCTTTCCAGGGAGTCCCTGGAAACACTGACTTCACAGAACATTTACAGCATCTGGTTTGAGGACGATGAGATGCAGACGACAGATGAAGATCTTGCCGTAATCGTAGGAAATGAATAAAAAACAAACCAGATTTGCATTGTACAATCGCAGTTAGGATGGTAGAATAAAAACAGAATTTGAAAAATCATTTCCACAATCTGCAAGCCCCACTTCGCGATCTGTTTTGACCTTATCCGGTTGCTGCAGACCGTTTGGGCTGAAAATGGGACTCGCAGCTCACGAAAAGCTTTTTTCAAACACGCTCTGGCATGAATGAGTGCTTTTTTATGCGATTTTGTATGGGGGAAGCAGCAGCGAGAGCACGTAAAATAAAAAAGGAGGGGTTATAATTTTGAAAATGGAAGAAAAATTATACGATTATATGGATTGGGCGGAAATAGAAGCCGTGGTCTATTCCGAGGAAAATCATCCAAGAGACATCTTGGGACCGCGCGTAACGGAGGATGGTATTTTGATTCAGGCGTTTTTCCCGGGCGCAACCCGTGCAGCCGTACATACGATCCGCGACGGAAAACAGACCGAGATGGTTTGCGAGGATGAGGCGGGATTTTTCGCTGTGCTGCTTCCAGGAAAGAAAATTCCGTCCTATACGCTGATCTACTGGGACGGCGACGGAAACCAGATGGAGCATTACGATCCGTACGCCTATCCGATGCAGTTCACCGAGCAGGAACAGAAACAGTTTGAAAACGGCATCTGTTATTCCATCTATGAGAAGCTGGGTGCACACCCGGTAAAGATCGATGGTATCAGCGGTGTTTACTTCGCTGTCTGGGCACCGAATGCGATCCGTGTCAGTGTTGTCGGAAATTTCAATAACTGGGACGGAAGAGCATATCAGATGAATCTTCTGGAGTCCGGAATCTACGAGCTCTTTATCCCCGGTGTTCGCGCGGGCGACATCTATAAATATGAAATTAAGGCAAAGGGCGGTCTGACGTATCTGAAATCGGATCCATACGCGAATGCAGCACAGCTGCGTCCGAACAATGCGAGTGTTGTGGTTGATCTTGGAAAATATGCCTGGCAGGATGAGAACTGGATGAAGAAGCGTGGTGTCACACAGGGCGACAAAGCGCCGATTTCTGTTTATGAAGTGCATCTTGGCTCCTGGAAAAAACCGGACGATGGCCGTGAATTTTATAACTACCGTGAGATCGCTCCGATGCTGGCTTCTTATGTGAAAGAGCTCGGCTACACCCATGTTGAGCTGATGCCGGTGATGGAGCATCCGCTCGATGAATCCTGGGGTTATCAGGTAACGGGCTATTACGCACCGACAGCACGATACGGAACGCCGGATGACTTCCGCTATTTTATGGATACGATGCACCAGAACGACATTGGTGTTATTCTCGACTGGGTACCGGCACACTTCCCGCGCGATACCTTCGGACTTTCTGCGTTTGATGGAACGTGTCTGTACGAGCATTTTGACCCGAGACAGGGATCCCATCCACACTGGGGCACGCTGATTTACAATTACGGCAGACCGGAAGTAAAGAACTTCCTGATAGCCAATGCGCTTTTCTGGGCAAAAGAGTACCATGCCGACGGAATCCGTATGGATGCGGTTGCATCGATGCTGTATCTTGATTATGGCAAGCAGGACGGGGAGTGGGTCGCAAATATCTACGGCGGAAATGAGAACCTTGAGGCAATCGAATTTTTAAAACATCTGAACTCCATCTTCAAAAAAGAGTTCCCGGATGCGCTTCTTATCGCAGAGGAATCGACCGCATGGCCGAAGGTGACGGGAGAACTCGACGATGAAGGACTTGGCTTCGACTACAAGTGGAACATGGGCTGGATGAATGATTTTACGGAATATATGAAAAACGATCCGGTATACCGCGGGGCACATCACGATCAGCTGACTTTTTCTATGGTATATGCATACTCGGAGAAATTCATGCTGAGTCTGTCGCACGATGAAGTGGTTCACCTGAAAGGGTCTATGTATACCAAAATGCCGGGTACACCGGAGCAGAAAATGGCAAATCTTCGTCTGGCGTACGCTTATCAGATGGTGCATCCCGGAAAGAAGCTTCTGTTTATGGGACAGGAATTTGGACAGGAAAAAGAGTGGAATGAGAAACAGTCCCTGTCCTGGGAGCTTCTTGAGGACAAGAAACATCTGCAGTTAAAGAACTATATGGCGGCACTTCATGCATTCTACAAAGCAAATCCGGCATTGTATCAGCTTGACGAAAAGCCGGAGGGCTTTGAGTGGATCAATGGCATGGAGTGGGAAAAGAATCTTCTGATCTTCCTTCGCAGAACAAGGAAGAAAGAAGATACGCTGCTTGTCATATGCAACTTCTCGAATGTCGAGTACGATGATTTCCGCATTGGTGTGCCGTATCCAGGAAAGTACAAAGAGATGTTCAACAGCGATGCGGAAAGCTATGGCGGAACAGGCGTCGGAAATCCACGCGTGAAAATGTCGAAAAAAACAGAGTGCGACGAGCGGAAAAACTCGATTACCGTAAAACTCGCACCGCTTTCTGTTCAGGTATTTTCTTATACGAAGCCGGAGACGGGCGCTGCAAGCAATAAGAGCGCAAAGGCAAAAACTGCAGCGAAAGCGGCAGCAGAGAAGAAAACCGGAAAGAAGGGAAAACCGGCTGGAAAAACGGAAGAAGCAGTAAAAGCAGTAAAAGCAAAGAAAACAACAAAGACTGCTCAAAAAGCAGAGAAAAAAGCAGAGAAAAAGGTATCGGAAAAAACGGTGAAAACCGCAGAGAAAAAGCAGGGAACTACGACTACGACAGAGAAGGTGGAGAAAGCCGTAAAGCAGGCGATCGACAGCAAACCGGTGAAAACGGTAGAGCAGACGGTGGACAAGCTGGTGAAAGCCGGAAAATCCGCAGCGGCAGAGGCAGCAAAAGCCGTGGAAAAATACCGCGCAGCCGCCGATCCGGAAAAGAAGCCGGCTACAAAGCCGGAAACCAAGTCGGAAGCAAAATCAGAGGCAAAACCAGAGACAAAAACGAAAAAAAGCACAGGCATGAGTGAACTCGGCGAGGAGCTGCAGAGAAAATTCGAGACAGAGGAGAGATAACACATGGTGAATCTGACAGCGGCGGAACGCGTCTATGAATACTGGATCGACAAGGCCTCTTCGGCTGCCGATCTGGTGCTGAAGATCGTGTTTGCAGTAATTCTGTTTCTGGTTGCACGCAAACTGATCCTGTGGCTCTGTGGTCTGATCCGGAAAAACATGCGGCGTTTTCACACGGAGGAGGCGGTGGTCAGTTTCACCGTTTCCATGGTGAAATACAGTCTGAACACGCTGCTGGTGCTGACCATTATCGTTCAGCTCGGTATCGTATCCGAAGCGTCGATCGCAGCAGCCATCGCCTCCGCCGGCGTTGCCGTATCCCTGGCATTGCAGGGCGGCCTCTCAAACTTTGCAGGCGGGGTGATGATTCTGCTGCTGAAGCCATTTAAGGTCGGTGACTACATCATCTTCCCGGGCGAAGGTCAGGAGGGAACGGTCAAAAAGATTGAGATGTATTACACGACAATCAACAGCATCGACAACCGTACCATCATGATCCCGAACGCCAATCTTACGAACCACACCATCATCAACGTGACGGCAATGGACCGCAGAAAGCTGGAAATCAAAGTCGGCATTTCTTATGAGTCCGATATCAGAAAAGCGAAGGACATCCTGCGTCGCCTCGTTGAGGAGGAGCCGCATTTTCAGTCGGAGGAGCAGCAGTTTTTCGTAGATGAGCTGGGCGAGAGCGCGATCACGGTTGGTCTGCGCGCCTGGGTCGCAACGGAAAATTACTGGCCGGTCAAATGGAAAATGAATGAGCGCATCAAAGAAGAGTTTGACGCGGCGGGAATTTCCATCCCGTATAACCAGCTCGATGTCCACATCTGCCCGGAACCGGCGAACAAAAAAGCCGGAAAAGGCGATAAATAAAGGATATTTTGAAAATTAACCCTTGCAATTGCACGGAAAAGGTGCTATAGTAAAGTTGTTAATAAGTGACTGTTAAGGAGTGGACGATTTCGTCCACTCTTTCTTGTGTACAGGGAAATGAAAGAATTTTTCGAAAGTTTCCCTAAATCAAAAAAGGTGGTGAGGATTTGAGCAGAAGAGAAGAATACGAACAGAAGGCAGAAGAACTGATCACTCCGATTGTAGAAGCCAATGGTTTTGAACTGGTGGATGTGGAGTATGTCAAAGAGGGCGGTACCTGGTACCTGCGTGCTTACATCGACAAAGAAGGCGGAATTACCGTAGATGACTGCGAAATCGTCAGCCGTGCATTTTCTGACCGGCTGGACGCAGAGGACTTTATCGATGACGCCTATATCATGGAGGTCAGCTCCCCGGGCCTTGGACGTCCGCTGAAAAAAGAGAAAGACTATAAGAGAAGCATGGGAAAAGAGCTGGAAATCCGGACATACCGTGCGATCGAGAGAAACCGGGAATTTTACGGAATACTCACCGCATATGATGATAACAGTGTGACCATTTTGGAGGAGGACGGAACAGAGCGCGTCTTCCAGAAAAGCGATATTGCATTGATCCGTTTAGCATTTGATTTCTAAACAGACGCAGATACAGGAGGAAAAGAGAAAAATGAATACAGAATTAATGGAGGCCCTTGAAGTTCTTGAGAAAGAGAAGAATATCAGCAAAGATACCCTGCTTGAGGCAATTGAGCAGTCGCTGATCCAGGCCTGTAAAAACCATTTTGGCAAAGCAGATAATGTAAAGGTAAGCATCAACGCCCAGACTGGTGATTTCAAAGTCGTAGCAGAGAAAACCGTTGTTGATCTGGTACAGGATCCGATCATGGAGATCGCCCTTTCCGATGCAAAACGTGCAGACTCCCGCTATGAACTCGGCGATATCGTTCCGGTAGAAATCAAATCCAAAGAGTTCGGCCGTATTGCAACCCAGAATGCCAAAAACGTCATTCTTCAGAAGATCCGTGAGGAAGAGCGTAAAGTTCTGTTTGATCAGTACTTCGAGAAAGAGCACGATGTGGTTACCGGTGTGGTACAGCGCTATGTAGGACGCAACGTCAGCATCAACCTCGGTAAAGTAGACGCTCTGCTGACCGAGAACGAGCAGGTCAAAGGCGAGAAATTTGAGCCGACCCAGCGTGTGAAAGTATACGTTCTGGAAGTAAAGAATACAACCAAGGGACCGAAGGTTATGGTATCCCGTACCCATCCGGAACTCGTAAAACGTCTCTTTGAGTCTGAGGTTTCCGAGGTTGCGGAAGGCATCGTAGAGATCAAGAGCATTGCCCGTGAGGCGGGAAGCCGTACAAAAATGGCAGTATGGTCCAACGATCCGAATGTCGATGCAGTCGGCGCATGCGTTGGTATGAACGGAAGCCGTGTCAACGCGGTTGTCAATGAGCTGAACGGAGAGAAGATCGACATCATTACATGGGATGAGAACCCGGCACTCCTGATCGAGAACGCACTGAGCCCGGCAAAAGTTATCTCCGTTATGGCAGATCCGGATGAGAAGACCGCAAAAGTAATCGTTCCGGATTACCAGCTTTCCCTTGCCATCGGTAAAGAGGGACAGAACGCAAGACTTGCCGCACGTCTGACCGGATTCAAGATCGACATTAAGAGCGAGACCCAGGCACGCGAGGCAGGAGACTTCGACTACGTAGACGAAGAGGAATACGAGGAAGAGGACAATTACGATGAGTCCGCAGCAGAGGAGGAAACCATCTCTGCAGAAGAAAACTTCGACGAGAATGATGTAGAAACAGCAGAGAAAGCCGGAGACGAAGAGTAATTAAAATAAAAACAAAGGCGGGATGAGCATTTGAGTACAGTTCGTAAAGTGCCGCTGCGTAAATGCATTGGCTGCAATGAAATGAAAAACAAAAAAGAAATGATCCGCGTGGTGAAAACCACCGAAGGAACGATTGTTCCGGACACAACCGGAAGAATGAACGGACGCGGTGCTTATGTCTGCTCTCTGGAATGTCTGGGGAAAGCAATGAAAAACAAAGGACTTTCCCGTTCTCTGAAGGCAGAAATTCCATCAGAGGTTTATGAGCAGTTAAAGGAGGCATTTGCGAAGATTGAACAGTCAAAGTAAAGGATTATCCATGCTGGGCCTTGCCATGAAGGCGGGTAAGGTATCGAGCGGCGAATTTGCGACCGAGCAGGCCGTAAAGAGCGGCAGCGCATACCTTGTCATTCTGGCGGAAACGGCGTCGGCCAATACACAGAAGAAATTTCGCAATATGTGTGCATACTATAAAGTGCCATGCATTCTTTTTGGGGACAAAGAGCAGCTTGGAAGAGCCATCGGAAGAGAATACCGTTCTTCCCTTGCCGTATGTGAAGCGCATTTTGCAGAAAAAATAGCAGCATTGTTGGCAGAAGCGTAAGGCGTAAGGCCGGAAAGGTCGGTGGATGGATGCAGGAAACACGAAAACCGCAGAAAGAGGAGAAAAGATCATTGGAAAAGAAAGATACAGAAAATATGGAAATGAAGAAACCGGAAGAGCAGGCAAAACCGAAGAAAAAGAAAATTATTTCCGTTGTGCGTCCGCAGAACGCAACAAGTAAAGAAGCAAAAGAGTTCACAAAGAACCAGGGACAGAAAAAAGACCGTCCGTCCCGCGGAAACGGCCGTCCGGAAGGAAACCGCAATGGAAACGGAAGAAGCGAGGACCGTCCGAACCGTGGAAACGGAAACGGCGGAAATGGAGATCGTCCGAACCGCAATGGAGACCGTCCGCAGGGAGAGCGCCGTTTCAACAATAACGGAGACCGTCCGAACCGCAATGGAGACCGTCCGCAGGGAGAGCGCCGCTTCAACAATAACGGAGACCGCCCGAACCGCAGCGGAGACCGTCCGCAGGGAGAACGCCGCTTCGGCGGAAACAATGGAGACCGCCCGAACCGCAGCGGAGACCGTCCGGGAGGAGACCGCAATAACGGCGGAAGAAGCGGAAACGGTGAGAGAAGCGGAAGACCATTCGGTGAGCGTTCCGCACGTCCAAACGGAGGCAGACCGGGAAATAATGGCGGAAGACCGTTCGCAGGAAAGGATGATGATTCCCAGAATCAGAACCGCCGTCCGGGAGGAGACCGCCGCAGAACCGAGCATAAGAGCTCTGCAGGCGATACAATGAGCCTTGGCATCAAGAAGCCAGGCCGTGATACAGGAAGAAAAGAAAAAGACAAAAACAAAGATTCTTTAAGAGAAAATAAATTCAGTGAAGACAGAGGAAGAGGCGGAAACCGTCCGAACCAGGGACATCATCAGCAGTCCAGACTCCCGAAAGCGCTCCAGAAACCGGTCAACAAACCGAAACAGGAAGCACCGAAGGACGAGGTAAAGGAGATTACCCTGCCGGAGAAAATGACCATCCGCGAGCTGGCTGAGAAGATGAAAATGCAGCCGGCAGTCATCGTAAAGAAACTGTTCATGGAAGGAACGATGGTTACCGTAAACCATGAGATCGATTTCGAAAAAGCACAGGAAATCGCGCTTGATTATAACATCATCGCTGAGCCGGAAGAGAAAGTCGATGTGATCGAAGAGCTCTTAAAAGAGGACGAAGAGGATGAAAAAGACATGGTTCCGCGTCCGCCGGTAGTCTGCGTTATGGGACACGTTGACCACGGTAAAACATCTCTTCTGGACTGCATCCGGAACACCCATGTCACCGACCGCGAGGCTGGCGGTATTACCCAGCACATCGGTGCATACACCGTTTCGATCAACAAACAGAAGATTACGTTCCTCGATACCCCGGGACATGAGGCATTCACTGCTATGCGTATGCGTGGAGCCAATGCAACGGATATCGCCATTCTCGTTGTCGCAGCAGACGACGGTGTGATGCCGCAGACCGTTGAGGCAATCAACCATGCAAAAGCAGCCGGCGTTGAGATCATCGTTGCGATCAATAAGATCGATAAACCAGGCGCAAACGTAGAGCGTGTAAAACAGGAGCTCTCCGAGTACGAACTGATTCCGGAGGACTGGGGCGGAAGCACCGTATTTGTTCCGGTATCTGCAAAGAACAACGAAGGTATCGACGATCTGCTGGAAATGATCCTTCTGACTTCCGAAGTGCTCGAGCTGAAAGCAAACCCGAACCGGAAAGCAAGAGGTCTTGTCATCGAGGCTGAGCTGGATAAAGGAAAAGGACCGGTTGCTACCATTCTGGTACAGAAAGGTACCCTGCATGTCGGCGATTACATCGCAGCAGGCGCATGCTCCGGTAAAGTCCGTGCGATGATGGATGATAAGGGACGCCGCGTCAAAGAGGCAGGCCCGTCTACTCCGGTTGAGATCCTCGGACTTTCCGATGTTCCGAACGCAGGAGAGATCCTCGTTCAGACCGATAACGATAAAGAAGCAAAGAACTTCGCAGCAACCTTCGTGGCAGAGAACAAGAAGAACCTGCTTGAGGAGACAAAAGCGAAGATGTCCCTGGATGATCTGTTCAACCAGATTCAGGAGGGTAACTTAAAAGAACTGGCACTCGTTGTCAAAGCCGATGTACAGGGATCTGTCGAGGCAGTAAAACAGAGTCTTGTCAAACTCTCCAACGAGGAAGTTGCCGTACGCGTCATCCACGGAGGTGTCGGTGCGATCAACGAGTCCGACGTTATGCTGGCAACCGCATCTTCCGCCATCATTATCGGATTTAACGTACGCCCGGATGCGAACGCAAAATCCATGGCAGAGCAGAACGGCGTAGACATCCGTCTGTACCGTGTCATCTACCAGGCAATTGAGGATGTTGAGGCAGCCATGAAGGGTATGCTTGAGCCGGTTTACGAAGAGAAAGTTATCGGCCATGCCGAGGTACGTCAGCTCTTCAAGGCATCCGGTGTCGGAACAATCGCCGGAAGCTATGTACTGGACGGAACGTTCCAGAGAGGCTGCAAAGTTCGAATCAGCCGCGAAGGAAACCAGATCTTCGAAGGAAATCTGGCATCCCTCAAACGTTTCAAAGACGATGTCAAAGAAGTGCGCTCCGGCTATGAGTGCGGTCTTGTATTTGAAGGATTCAACGATCTTCAGGAGTTCGATCAGGTCGAGGCTTATATCATGGTAGAAGTGCCGAGATAGAAATGAGGAATTAAGTTGAGAAAAAACAGTATTAAAAACACCAGGATCAACGGGGAAGTACAGAAAGAGCTTTCCAACATCATCCGGAACGAGATCAAGGATCCGCGCATCGGAATGATGACCTCTGTCACAGCGGCAGAGGTAGCGCCGGATCTGAAGACGTGTAAAGTATATATCAGTGTGTTTGGCGATGATGAGGCGAAGAAAGAAACCATCCGCGGCTTAAAGAGCGCGGAGGGCTTCATCCGCCGTATGCTGGCCAAGACCATTAACCTCCGCAATACACCGGAGCTGACCTTTGTCCTGGATGAGTCGATTGAATATGGCGTTACGATGTCGAAACTGATTGATGAAGTAACACACAAAGAAGACAAAAAGGATGAGGAAAATGAAGAAAATTGATGAAATTCTAAACGGAGTCTCCTGCATGGCCATCGCCGGACACGTTCGTCCGGACGGTGACTGCATCGGTTCCTGCCTGGGATTATACCAGTATCTTCGCGACAATCGGCCGGAGATTCAGGCAGATGTCTATCTTGAGGATCCACGGCCGGAATTTTCCTATCTTCCGGGTTTTTCTGAGGTAAAGACAAGCTGTGAAGAGAAAGCGTACGACCTTGTGGTCCTTCTGGATGTATCCAGCGAGGAGCGCATCGGCGTTGCCGCACCGCTTCTTGCAAAAGCGGGAAAGACGATCTGCATCGATCACCATGTGACGAATACAGAATATTGCGAAATCAATCACGTAGAGCCGGATGCAAGCTCTGCCTGCGAGGTGCTGTTTGGGCTTCTGGAGGAAGAAAAGATCTCCGAGCCGTGCGCCGAGGCGCTGTACACCGGTATTGTGACCGATTCCGGCGTATTCCAGTACAGCAGCACCTCTCCGCACACGATGCGGGTTGCGGCCGCTCTGATGGAAAAGGGAGTTCCGTTTACCAGAATCATCGAGGATGCATTCTTCAAGAAAACATACGTACAGAACCAGATTATGGGACGCACGCTGACAGAGAGCATCATGCTTCTCGACAAGCAGTGTATTGTCGGTATCGTGCGGAAGAAGATCATGGACTTCTATGGCCTGACATCGGGAGATATGGACGGCATTGTCAGCCAGTTAAAAAATACAGAAGGCGTTCACGTAGCGATCTTCCTGTATGAGCTGGAGCCGCAGGTCTTCAAAGTAAGCCTCCGCTCCGACGAGCTGGTTGATGTGAGCAAAATCGCAGCCGTATTCGGCGGCGGCGGCCATATCCGTGCGGCTGGCTGCACGATGTCAGGTTCTCCGTATGATGTAATCAACAATCTGACTCTGTATATCGAAAAACAGCTTCTTGCAGAAGAGGAAGAAGAGACGACAGAGGAAGAAGCATAAACAGGAAACAGCCGGGCGCAGAAAATATATCCACGCCCGGTTTTCTTGTGAAAAAGAGGGAGACAAAACAACATGATAAACGGAGTTCTGAACGTATGGAAAGAGGCGGGATTTACGTCGCATGACGTGGTTGCGAAGCTGCGCGGCATCCTGCACCAGAAAAAAATCGGCCACACCGGAACCCTAGACCCGGATGCGACGGGCGTGCTTCCGGTCTGCCTTGGAAAGGGAACGCGTCTCTGCGATATGCTGACCGATGAAACGAAGACGTATGAAGCGCTGCTTCACCTTGGAATCGCAACGGATACGCAGGACATGAGCGGAACCGTGACAGCAGAAGCGCCAGTGACCGTGACGGAAGAAGAGGTGCGGGACTGCATCGCCTCGTTTGTCGGGGAGCAGCAGCAGGTGCCGCCGATGTATTCCGCGCTGAAGGTTAATGGAAAGAAACTCTACGAGCTGGCGCGGGAAGGCATCGAGATCGAGCGGAAGGCCCGCACGGTGCACTTTTACGAGATCAGCATTCTGGAAATGAAGCTTCCGCTGGTGCGCATGGAGGTAACGTGTTCGAAGGGAACGTATATCCGCACCCTGTGCCACGATATCGGCGAAAAACTGGGCTGCCACGGATGTATGGAGCAGCTGATCCGCACGAGAGTCGGCCAGTTTGACCGAAACGGAGCGCACACGCTTGACGAGATCGCAGCGATTGTCGGTGAGGGCCGCCTTTCGGAGATCCTCGTGCCGGTCGATGAAATGTTTGCCGCGCTGCGCAGCTTTGCGACAGCGGACGATCATGCGAAAAAGCTTGCGGAAAACGGAAATCCGCTGAAACCGGCGCAGATCCGCGAAATCGGGGAAACTGCTTCCGGCGGGGACTTCGCAGAAGACGAGGAGTTCCGCCTTTATCTCGATGGCGGAACGTTTGTCGGTATTTATCAATACAGACCATCACAAAACTTAACCAGACCGGTCAAGTTATTTCTGGAGAGAACATGAGATATCTAACAAAAACACTGGATTTTGACAGCAGAGGGGACAGCGTTGTAACCCTGGGAAAATTTGACGGCCTCCACCGGGGGCATATGCTTCTGATCCGTCGTGTCCTTGCAATCGGCAGAACGGAAGGACTGGAAACGGTTGTGTTTACGTTTGACGTGCCGCCGCAGTCGAAAGTGCAGCATGTCAAGCCGCATCAGCTGCTGACGAATGAGGAGAGAAGAGCCCGCCTCGAACAGCTTGGCATGGACTGCCTTGTGGAATGCCCGTTTGTGGATGAAGTGATGCACATGACGCCGGAAGCCTTTATCAAAGAGATTCTGGTGGATAAGCTGCACGCGAAAAAAGTTGTTGTGGGAAAGGATTTCGGTTTTGGCTACAAGAGAAGCGGCACAGCCGAAATGCTGAAAGAAATGGGCCCGTCCCTTGGTTTTGAAACCGAGATCATCGAAAAAGCAGAGGAAAACGGCCGCGAGATCAGCAGCACCTGGGCACGGGAAGAGCTGGAACAGGGCAATATGGAAGCCGTGAGCGGTCTGCTCGGCTACGATTACGCGGTTCACGGCGAGATTGTCCACGGTCATGCACTCGGCAGAACGATCGGCGTGCCGACCATCAATCAGATCCCGCCGGCAGAAAAGCTGCTTCCGCCGTTCGGCGTCTACGTTTCCGAGGTGAAAATCGAAGGAAAAATTTATTACGGTATCACAAACATCGGTGTTAAGCCGACGGTACAGGAAAAATTTACCGGCGTGGAGACGAATCTTTTTGACTGCAGCGAGGATCTCTATGGAAAACAGGCGGAGGTTTCTCTGTTAAAATTTCTGCGCCCGGAGCAGAAATTTGTTTCGATCGACGCGCTGAAAAACCAGCTCGATCATGATGTTGCGGCAGGAAAAAAATATGTAGAAAAAAAGTTCGCTCAGCAGTGAAACACTCGCTGTTTCGCTGCGTAAGAAAGTGATTCAGGTGTGAGCAGCTCTCCTTTTGCGAAGCAAAACTTAAAATGAGAGCTGCGAAAGTTACAGTTCGGAGAACTGTAACTACGTGAAAATTCATCGCGAAAACATCTGATTTTAGTATTTACAATTCGAAAAGCGTATGCTATACTAATCGAGTATGTGGGACAAAAAAGATCCCCGGACCCTGATTCAGAGGCAGGACACTCCGACCACTTCTTAGTCAGCGGTGCAATCAAAATAATAGGAGGAATTTAAAATGATTTCGAAAGAAAAAAAACAGGCAATCATCAAAGAGTATGCAAGAACTGAGGGAGATACAGGATCACCGGAAGTACAGGTAGCTGTTCTTACCGCAAGAATCGAGGAGCTCACTGAGCATCTGAAAGTTCACCACAAAGATCATCACTCCAGAAGAGGTCTTCTGAAAATGGTTGGTCAGAGACGTGGTCTGCTTGACTACTTAAAGAAAACTGATATTGAAAGATACCGTGCTTTAATCGAGAAGTTAGGAATCAGAAAATAATCAGCTTGGAACAACGGGCGGGATACATTTTCCGCCCGTTTCTTTGCTTGTAAGATCAAAGACAGCAAACGACATGGAGCCATTCTGGGCGCAGGAATTTTATCCGAGACCACTGAAAAACACATTGAAAGCTGCATCTTGTCCGTATTCCGGTGTGCTTTTCAGTTGTTTCGGAAATTCTGCTCAGAAGAAAAAAAGGAGATTATTTATGTACAAGAGTTTTTCTATGGAACTGGCAGGCAGAACCCTGACCGTAGACGTAGGCCGTGTAGCAAAACAGGCAAACGGCGCAGCATTTATGCATTATGGCGATACTGTAGTTCTTTCTACAGCAACCGCATCTGAGAAACCGCGTGATGGCATCGACTTCTTCCCATTAAGCGTTGAGTACGAAGAGAAGATGTACGCCGTTGGAAAAATCCCGGGCGGATTCAACAAAAGAGAAGGAAAAGCAAGCGAGCACGCAATTCTGACCAGCCGTGTCATTGACCGTCCGATGCGTCCGCTGTTCCCAAAAGATTACCGCAACGATGTTACCTTAAACAACATGGTAATGTCCGTAGATCCGGAGTGTGATCCGGAAGTAGTCGCAATGCTGGGTTCCGCAATCGCAACCTGCATTTCCGACATCCCGTTTGACGGTCCGTGTGCCATGACTCAGATCGGTATGATCGACGGCGAGTTCATCGTAAACCCGACTCTCGCACAGAAAGCAGTATCCGACCTGAAACTGACCGTAGCTTCCACCAGAGAGAAAGTCATCATGATCGAAGCCGGAGCAAAAGAGATTCCGGAAGCAAAAATGATCGACGCCATCTACAAAGCACACGAAGTAAACCAGGAAATCATCAAATTCATCGACAGCATCGTAGCAGAGGTTGGAAAACCGAAACACGCTTATGAGAGCTGCGCTATTCCGGAAGAGCTGTTTGCAGCGATCAAAGAGATCGTTCCTCCGGCCGAGATGGAAGAGGCTGTTTTCAGCGATGACAAACAGACAAGAGAAGAAAACATCCGTGTCATCACCGAGAAACTCGAGGAGGCATTTGCCGACAACGAAGAGTGGCTGGCAGTATTAGGCGAGGCTGTTTACCAGTATCAGAAAAAGACTGTTCGTAAGATGATCTTAAAAGACCACAAACGTCCGGACGGCCGTGCGATCACAGAAATCCGTCCTCTGGCAGCAGAGGTTGACATTATCCCGCGTGTTCATGGTTCCGCTATGTTCACCCGTGGACAGACTCAGATCTGCAACGTAACAACACTGGCTCCGCTTTCCGAAGCACAGAAACTGGACGGACTGGATGAGTTCGAGACCTCCAAACGTTACATGCATCAGTACAACTTCCCGTCCTACTCTGTAGGTGAGACAAAACCGTCCCGCGGACCGGGACGCCGTGAGATCGGCCATGGTGCTCTGGCAGAACGTGCCCTGGTTCCGGTACTTCCGACCGAGGAAGAGTTCCCGTACGCAATCCGTACCGTATCCGAGACCTTCGAGTCCAACGGTTCTACTTCCCAGGCAAGTATCTGTGCATCCACCATGTCTCTGATGGCTGCCGGTGTACCGATCAAAAAACCGGTTGCAGGTATCTCCTGCGGTCTGGTAACAGGCGAGACCGATGATGATTACCTCGTACTGACCGATATCCAGGGTCTCGAAGACTTCTTCGGCGACATGGACTTTAAGGTAGCTGGTACCCACGACGGAATCACTGCAATCCAGATGGATATCAAGATCCATGGACTGACCCGTCAGATCGTAGAAGAGGCGATTGCCAGAACGAAACAGGCAAGAGAGTACATCCTGACCGAGGTTATGGAGAAAGCGATCGCAGAGCCGCGTAAGACGGTCGGCGAGTTCGCTCCGAAGATCATCCAGATGATGATCGACCCGCAGAAGATCGGTGAAGTTGTCGGCCAGAGAGGAAAGACCATCAACGCCATCATCGATGAGACCGGCGTAAAGATCGACATCACAGATGACGGTGCAGTTTCCATCTGCGGAACCGAGCAGGCTATGATGGATCAGGCAAAGAAATATATCGAGATCATCGCAAGCGACTTTACCGAGGGACAGATCCTGACCGGAAAAGTTGTCAGCATCAAAGACTTCGGTGCTTTCCTTGAGTTCGCACCTGGAAAAGAAGGTCTGGTACACATCTCCAAGCTCGCCAAACAGCGTGTTGAGAAAGTAGAAGACGTTGTCAGCCTTGGCGATGTTGTAAAAGTAGTCTGCATGGGCAAAGATAAGATGGGCCGTGTAAGCTTCAGTATCAAGGATGTTCCGGCAGACGCGAAATAAATAGATCTGCCAGACGATAAAGAGCGGGGAACACAGAAAAAGGGATCTGCAAAACGGTTCGTTTTTCTGTGTTTTCTTATGTCCAATAGGAGTGAAAGCTATGAGATACCATAATATAACGAAAGACGATATGCTGAACGGAGACGGCCTGCGCGTCGTGCTCTGGGTCGCCGGATGCGGTCATCACTGCAAGGGATGTCAGAATCCGATTACCTGGGATCCAAATGGCGGCATCCCGTTTGATGACGCGGCAAAGGCAGAAATTTTTGAACAGCTGGACAAGGACTACATTTCCGGCATCACCTTTTCCGGCGGAGATCCGCTGCATGAGGCAAACCGGGCGGATGTGACGGCTCTGGCAAAAGAGATCAAGGAAAGATATCCGAAAAAAGATATCTGGGTTTACACCGGATATGAGTGGGAATCCGTCTGTGATCTGGAACTGATGGATTACACGGACGTGGTTGTGGACGGCCGCTTTATTCTTGCCCAGAGGGACGTTACCTTGGAATGGAAGGGCAGCCCGAATCAGAGAGTCATTGATGTGAAAAAGACGAGAGCACGCGGCGAAGTCGTACTGTTCGGCGAAAAGTAGTCACGCAAAAAGAAAAGGAGACGCTTTATGGAAACCATTAAAATTCAGTATTTAAACGATGAAATTGAGCGCCTGCGCTATATCGACGGAAAGTCCGACTGGATCGACCTGCGCGCGGCAGAAGAAGTAGAGTTAAAGGCCGGAGAATTCAAGCTGATCCACCTCGGCGTTGCCATGCAGCTGCCGGAGGGCTACGAGGCGCATATTGTGCCGAGAAGCAGCACCTTCAAGAACTTCGGTATTATCCAGACGAACCACTGCGGTATCATCGATGAGAGCTACTGCGGACCGAACGACTGGTTCTACATGCCGGCGTATGCCCTGCGCGACACCGTGATTCATGTGAATGACCGCATCTGCCAGTTCCGCATCGAGAAACACCAGCCGACCATCGGCTTTGAAGAAGTTGACCACTTAAACGGCGAGGACCGCGGCGGAATTGGAAGTACAGGAAAAAGATAACAACAGACGAAATAAAAAGAGCCTCCGGGTGTCAGAAAATCTGACATTTCCGGGGGCTTTTTGTTGCGGGCACACCAAACATGTACATGGTATATCAAGCACGATCCGGATCCGGCGAATCTGGTTTATGTTTTAAATGCTATTGTTTCATCTGTACCGTATTGTTTGTGATTTTGAATTTTTTGAAACTGTTGATAAAACTTGAAATCCTGCTATATCCATACTGCTTCACATCGAAGCCCGGGAAACGGTTCCGCAGGGCATCGTGAATAATGCTGAGGTTGTCGATATGGCCTCCGTTGGAGCAGATCAGATCCGTGATACATTTTTCAATCTGCTGGCGCGATACGGTGTTCTGGCGTTCCTTTACGAGGTAATTATGACCGGTTTTCAGCACTTCGATATCGTTCATGCTTTCTAGAAACGTGGAAAGTTTGGAATAACCGTAATTTCGAACGTCAAACTCTGAGAATTTCTTCTGCAGGATACTGCCGATCTCACTAAGTGTCGTATTTTTTCCGTGATCATTGTTCTCTGTCAGTACACGGGAAACCGTCCGCTCGATTTCTGCCTTGCTTGTAATGGAAGGGGGTTCGTCCTGAGAAGTGCCGTAGCGCGCCGGATTTTCCGAGACAGCGGTAATCGCAGGGGAGATATCGTCCTCGTTCTGGGAAATGATTTCGAGAATTTTAAAGGCATCGCACGCAACGCGGAAGGAAGAAGGGGTTTTCTGCTCGCCCATGCCGAGCACAAACATGCCGGATTCACGCAGACGCTGCGCCAGCTTGGTAAAATCAGAGTCCGAAGAAACCAGGCAGAAGCCCTCCACATTTCCGGAGTAGAGGATGTCCATGGCATCGATGATCATCGCGGAGTCAGTTGAATTTTTTCCGTTCGTATTGCTGTACTGCTGGATCGGATTGATCGAGTAGCGCAAAAGCTGCTCTTTCCAGCTCTTTTTCGAGATATCGGTCCAGTCCCCGTAGATCCGTTTGTACGTGGCAACACCCTGGTCGGAAACCTCGTCCAGGATATATTTGATGTATTTCGGGGAAACATTGTCCGCATCGATCAATACGGCAAACCGGCTGTCTTTCTGTTCCATAGATTCTGTCCTTTCTGCGGCTTGAATAGTTACGAAAATAGATATCTCTAGTTTAGTACATTTCGGCCTACAAATCAACCGGGAGTTTAACCGAATCAAGTAAGTCCCCTGCTTCCATTGCGAATATCTGCTTGACAATGACAAAAAAACTTGTCAAAACTATTGACAAATAAAGTTGTCAATAGTAGAGTAGTAGATGACAAGAAAAGTTGTCAAATAGAGAGCTCATCTAAAAATAAAGTGAAAGGAGATACTGCGATGCCGCTGTACAATCAGTTAAAAGAGTACCGTTCGAAGCTTGGCATCAACCAAACCGACCTTGGAAAAATGGCGGGAGTATCGAGACAGACCATCAGCCTGATTGAGCGGGGAGACTATTCACCGTCGGTGACACTGGCATTAAAACTTGCAAAAATCTGTGAAGTAAAAGTAGAAGATATTTTTCAATATGAGGAGGATGAACCATGAAAGAAAAACAGGGGAACAAACCAAATTCCTACGGAAAGCTGACGAAGCGGATGCTGATTTATCTGGGAATCGGCGGAGTCTGCGGTTTTTTTGTCGGAATTTTTATGACGTTCGGTGTGAAAAATGGCATGAGTGATCTGAGCGATCTGGTCCGCCCGCTGGCACTGCCGATCATTGCGGTAATTTTCGTTGTAAGCATTGTCCTGATGGAATTTTACAGCCGGAAATTAAAGGATACGATGAAGCATCTCGAAGAAGCAGAGGATGAACAGTACGAAGTCTTAAGCTATGAAGAAGAGAAATACGGCGCGATGCTGATGAACTGCAATGTGATTTCGCAGGTCTGCGATATCATCGTGCTGACATTTACCTTTTCCCGTTCTTGGCTGGAAGAAGCATCGGGAAAAGAGCTCGCCGGATTCCTGGCAACCTGTGCTCTGTTTTGTATCAACTTCTTTCTCTATGGCTATTATCAGATGCGTTATGTAAAAATGGTTCAGGCAGCTCACCCGGAGAAGAGAGGCGATATGAACTCAAAAAACTTCCAGAAAGACTGGATGGCAAGTTGCGATGAGGCAGAAAAAGAGATGGTATATCAGAGTGCCTATAAGGCCTATATGGCGCTGGGCAAGATGATTCAGATCCTGCTGTGTGCGACGATGATCCTGCATCTGGTGTTCCATACCGGTATTCTCGCAGTCATTGTCGTGGGCGTCATTTATCTGACGATGACACTCACATATCATCGTTCCTGTGTAAGTCTGCAGAAAGCAAAACTGAATCTGTAATCCTGTAAATACAAAAAACTGCGTGGAATGCATTTCAGAATCGTGCATTCCGCGCAGTTTTGCGTTTGGTATGAAAAATGTCAGCTGATCGGAGCCGTCGGTATCTTTGAATTATACTTTTTGTCGATATCCTTCATGACAAACAGATACGAAACACCGGTAAAGACAGCTGCCGTCACCCAGGCTGCCGGGTCACAGAAGCAGGCGAGCGGATAGCTGATGACTTTTATGGCAATCACAGCTACAATAAGGCGCGCAAAGAGTTCAGAAACACCGCCCATCATAGGTAGAAAGCCGTAGCCGCAACCCTGCATTGCATTTCGGAAAATAAAGATGGTGCAGAGCGGTACATAAAAAAGAGCACACATATAGGAATAAGTCTTTGCCCATGGCATCATGGCGGCCATATCGACATCACCCGAGAAGAAGAGGGAAAGACATGGCTTCAGAAGAAGGAAGACGAGAACAGCGGCTGCGATCGAATATGTGATGGAAGTCAGAAGTGCAGCGCGAACTCCCTTTTTAATCCGTGGAATATCGCCCTTTCCGAAATTTTGCCCGCTGTAGGTTGCCATCGTCTGTCCCATTGCGGAAAAGCCCTGTGTGACCAGATTCTGCAGCTTACAGGCCGCCGTAAAAGCGGCAACTGCCTCCGAGCCGAACAGGTTAATGGCAGCCTGCATAATCATTGTACCGGATGCGGTGATGGCAAACTGGAGTGCCATCGGAATGCCCATCGAGAGCTGATGGCGGGAATCTGCCGCATGAAGTTTCCAGTGGTGTTTTTCCGGCCACATATCCGGCATGGAGCGATAAATATAAAAAAGACAGAGCACAGCAGAAATTCCCTGGGAGAAAACGGTTGCATATCCGGCTCCCGCAACGCCCATTTTAAAACGAATGATGAGAAGCAGATCCAGAAGAACATTTAATACAGCCGAAAAAATCAGGAACATCAGCGGAGTCTGGCTGTTTCCTACTGCACGCAGATAGGAGGAAAGCAGATTGTAAAAAATCGTAGCGATCAGGCCACCGCAGATAATCATAATATAGGTATAAGCGTCCTGAAAAATATTCTCCGGTGTGTTCATGAGATGCAGCAGCGGCCGCATGGAGATCATGCTGAAGAACGTCAGGACAACCGTGAAAAGGAGAGCCAGTAGAATGCCGTTTGCCACACTTCGCTTTACTCCGCGCGTATCCTTTGCACCGAACCGCTGCGATGTCAAAACCGTAAAGCCTGCTGTGATGCCCTGCGCAAATCCAAGCACCAGGAACATAATCGTTCCCGTAGAACCAACTGCAGCCAGTGCATCCGCTCCGACATATCGGCCAACGATAATCGTGTCTGCCATGTTGTAGAGCTGCTGGAAAATGTTTCCGATAATCAGCGGCAGCGTAAACTGCAGAATGACCGGAAGCGGACTTCCCTTTGTCATGTCTTTTTCCATGAGAAAACCTCCTCGAAATGATGGTAAAATAAGTTTTATCTTCGCTTAAAACGAAAGTTATTTTATCACATTCTGAAGAGGTTGTCATATCCTTATTTTGACATTTTTTCTGCGAAATTTGACGAAGGGAAAAGTGAACGACTTGAATAGACAGTTATAAAAATTTGTCATATGCAGACTTTATTTTTTCCGCCATTTGCTGCAGCCTTTGCGCGCGTAGACCGAAAATACGAACTGCAAGATCACCGCAGGAAAGTATAGTTGCGCCGCCGTCAATTTCCAGATCGGAGGCAAGAAATTCCCGGATTTCCTCCAGAAGGGTATCTGCGTGCTCCGATCGTGAGAGAAAGAGATTTACGTCTCGAGTCCCTGCGAGTGTGAATACGCACCGATTGGAAATAAAGCATCGTTGATCTGAAGAAGATAAAAATTAAGTTCGGACATAAAAAGTCTCCTGAAAATCATAAGATACGGAATGAGCCTGCCCGCGAAAAGAGGTCGGCCCATTCTTCCGAAGGTACGGACAAAAACCGCATCAGTGATGATGGTTGTGGATGGATGCGGAAATCCGCTGGTCAAAATCGAGCTTTTTCACCTCTTTTTCTTCACCGGGCTCAAAACGGACGAAGTTCCGGAGGGAAGAATCACCGGACTCATCGGAAAAAACGGAGCAGGAAAGAGCACGGCGATCCGCCTGATGCTCGGCCTTGTAAAAGCGGAGAGCGGAACGATCGAACTCTTTGGAAAACCGATCACAGAGATCACACTGCAGGACCGGCAGAAAATCGGTGTATCGCTGGCAGAGTCGGGCTTCAACGGACAGTTTACGGTCGCGGAGCTGCTTGGCACCATCACGGGAACCGTTCCTGGACAGGCGGAAATTTTTGCGGTAAGCATCGCAGTTGTGCTGATTTCGTATGGGATCAGTGTAAGATTTATGGAAAAACGGGAGATTTAGAGAAATTCAAAGACGCCGGATTTCATGTTTGTATGTGAAATCCGGCGTCTTTGACATGAGGAAAAACAATACGGAAACTTGAAAAAACTGCCGTGATATGGTATTCTCATAGAGTCGTTGACTCGAAAATAATAGAAGAAACAAGAGGAAAAACATGAAGAAATTATTTGCACAGATTGTGAAATTCGGTATCGTCGGCGTTATCAGCTTCGGCATCGATTACGTGACCGGTCTTATTGTCCTGAATCTTGTGATGGCGCTGACTTCCAGCTCTTACTTTGAAGCGGCATCCCTCATCGGTTCCGTTGCCGGATTTACCGTATCGGTCATTGCAAATTACATTTTAAGCTTCAAATTTGTCTTTGAGCGGAAAGAAGACATGAACAAAAAAGTCGAGTTCATCACCTTCGTTGTCCTTTCCCTGATCGGCATGCTGCTCAACAGTTTCCTGATCTGGATCGTCGTAGGCCCGATCTACGGCGGTAATGTTGCACTGCAGCAGAACATAGGCCATAACCTGATCTACACAATCGCGAAAGTATTCGCGACGGCGATTGTTATGGTATACAATTTTGTGACCAGAAAAATATTTCTGGAGAAAAAGTAATTTTGAAAAGAGTTTGAAAAAGGCAGCGGAGAAAAACGCTGCCTTTTTTGAAAAAAGAAAGGCTGGTGCGTAAAAAATGGAACATTCGATCTTACAGACAGTATTGTGGAGTTACCTGATTTGTATTAATATCATTACCATAGCAGTCTATGGAATCGACAAACGAAGTGCGGTGCGGGGAAAATGGAGAATCCGCGTTTCCACCTTGCTCGGGCTTGCGGCAGCCGGCGGCTCGGTGGGAGCCTTGCTGGGCATGCACCTGTTTCATCACAAGACAAGAAAAAAGAAATTCACGATTGGAGTCCCGCTGATGCTGGCGGCGCAGATCCTTCTTCTTTTCTTTCTGGCAAAAGCAGGTCTGCTGTTTTTTACATAGAGAGCAGCAGAATTTGAAAGAGGGTTAAAAAAATGAGAGAAGAACAAACGAAGACGACAACAGAACGCCTGATTTTTCACGTAGATGTCAACAGCGCCTTTTTATCCTGGGAGTCGGTGCGGCGGATCAAAGAGGGACTGCCGGATCTGCGGGACATTCCTGCCTGTATCGGCGGCGATCCGACGAAGCGGACAGGAATCGTTGTGGCAAAGTCGATCCCGGCGAAAAAATGCGGTGTCCAGACCGGTGAACCTGTGGCAATGGCACTGCGGAAATGTCCGAACATGGTCATTGTCCCGAGTGATTTCGACCTCTACGTCAGGTGTTCCCGTGCCTTCAAGAAAATCTGCGCCTCCTACACCCCGGTCATGGAATCCTTTTCGATCGATGAGGTATTCCTCGATATGACGGGAACTTCCCTTCTGTATCCGGACCCGATTGCGGCGGCGCACGAAATCAAGGACCGGATTTACGAGGAGCTTGGATTTACCGTCAATATTGGAATCTCCACAAATAAACTCCTGGCCAAAATGGCATCTGATTTCGAAAAACCAAACAAAGTACACACTCTGTTCCCAGAAGAAATCCCCGAAAAAATGTGGCCGCTTCCGGTACGCGAGCTGTTGTTCCTCGGAAAAGCATCCGAAAAGAAACTGATCGAGGCCGGAATCCGCACAATCGGAGACTTGGCGCATGCGCGCGAAGCGGATATTCAGACGCTGATCGGCAGGAAAAACGGCCATCAGCTCTACCAGTACGCCCGCGGCATCGATGATTCCCCTGTAAAAGCGCAGCCCGACGAGGCCAAAGGCTTCAGCGCCGAGACGACCTTCAACGAGGACATCATCTCCATCGAACAGGTGAATCCGATCCTTCTCGCCCAGTGCGACATCGTAGCCGCCCGCATGCGTCGGAAAAAGAAAAAATGCACCTCCGTTTCCGTAACGTTTCGCACTCTCGAGTTTCGAAACCGTTCACACCAGACCAAACTCCCCAATGCGACCGATGTGACAGATGAAATCTACCGCTGCGCCAAACAGCTCTTCCGCGAATCCTGGAAAGGCGAGCCCCTCCGCCTGATCGGCGTCGCCGTGACCGGTCTTACCGAAGACGATTTCGAACAGCTCTCCCTCTTCGAAGATCCCGAAAAGAAGGAGAAAAGCCGTAAACTCGATGCCGCCCTCGACGCGATCCGCCAGAAATACGGCAACGACAAAGTCACTCGCGCGAGCATCCTGAACGGCACACAGGGGATTGCGAGAAAAGCGAAGGCAGAGATGAAAAATGATGACAATATTCGGAAAAATATAAAACATTAATTGATATATTTCCGAAAATAATATAGAATAATCAGAAAGAAGAATGCCGGAAAGGAGGATACAGATGAAAAGCTGTAAAGAAATGGCAAAACAGTGGGGCGTTACAGAGCGTACCGTAACAACTTTCTGTAAAACAGGTAAAATTCCAGGTGTCGTAAAAGAAGGAAAGAGCTGGCGGATTCCAGATGGAGCAGAAAAACCTGCAGACGGCAGAGTACTGTCAGGAAAGTATGTAAAAAAAGAGGAAAAAGAAGCAAGAAAGCCACTCCCGATCGGAATATCGGATTACGTACGGGCACAGTCGGAATATTATTATGTGGACAAGACAGGAATGATCAAAGAATTTCTGGATCGAAAACCACTGGTATCACTGTTTACGCGGCCGAGACAATTTGGAAAGACGTTGAATATGGATATGCTTCGCGTTTTCTTTGAAATTTCCGATACAGATACCAGCCAGTATTTCCGGGACAAAGAAATCTGGAAATGTGGAGAAGAATACCGAGAGCATCAGGGAAAATATCCGGTTATTTTTCTGACGTTTAAAGATATAAAATTTGCGTCCTGGGAACTGACTTTTGCAAAAATTGCAGAGCTGGTACAGGAAGAGTTCGGCAGACATAAGGAATTGGGGATGAGTGAGAAACTGGAACCATACGAGAAGGATTATTTTCGGAAAATACTGGCAGGTCAGGCGAATGAAGTAGAGCTCTCCTCGTCTCTGCAGAAACTTTCCAAAATGCTTCATGAACATTATGGAAAAGCACCGATCATTATGATCGATGAATATGATGCACCGATTCAGGAAGGCTATTCGAAAAAGTTTTATGAAGAAATTGTTGGATTTATGCGGAATTTCTTTTCCGGCGCATTCAAAGACAACCGGCATCTGTCGTACGGTTTTTTAACTGGAATTCTGCGGATTGCACAGGAAAGTATATTCAGTGGTTTGAATAATCTGACGGTAAATTCCATTCTGGATGAGACATATGATAAATACTTTGGATTTACCCGTGCAGAAGTCCATAAAATGCTGCGGGATTACGGTGCTCTCGAAAAAGAAGCAGAGCTTAAAACCTGGTATGACGGATATCTTTTTGGCGCAGAAGAAATTTACAATCCCTGGTCCGTGGTCAACTATATTGCACAGGGGTGTATTCCAAAGGCATATTGGGTAAACACCGGAAAGAATGAAATTCTGGAAGAAGTTCTGAAGACAGCGACAGAGGATGTCATAGAGAAATTGTATGCATTGCTGCAGGGAGAGCGAGTGGTTGCGAGAATTGATCAAAATGTAGTGTACCGGTCACTGCTGGAAGAGCCCGCAAGTATTTATAGTCTGCTTCTGGTCGCCGGATATCTGAAGACACCCAAAAAAGAATTGCAGACAGACGGCGCTTATCTGTGCGAGGTATCTATCCCCAACCGGGAGATTGCGGCAGTTTACAAAGCCGAGATTGTATCCTATCTGCTGCAGATTGGAGCAGTAACGAGGACAACAGCAGATCAGATTGCGGAAAGTTTGTATACGAATGACGTGAAAAAGCTGCAGAGTGCGATTGCAGAATATATGGACAAGTCGATCAGTTTTTACGATGCGGGCGCAGAAGGTTTTTACCATGGACTGGTACTGGGACTGATTGCATTGCTGGATCAACAGTATAAAATCACATCCAACCGGGAATTCGGAGAGGGACGGTACGATATCAGCCTGTTCCCGCGAGAACTCCGGTATCCTGGCATTCTGATGGAACTAAAATGGAAAAAGGGGATTACAGAAGACACACTGAAAAAATTAGCGAAAGAAGCATTAAACCAGATTGAAACACAGCGATACGATACAGAAATGCGGCAGGAAGGGGTTACGGAAGTCATCAAACTTGGAATCGCCTTTTCTGGAAAAAATGTAAAAATTTGGACGGTATAAAAACAGGAGAAGACAAAACAGGGGGAAGCAAAATGAAAAAATTAACAACGGCAAAGATATGGCAGTTCGCAGCAGGCCAGTTTGGATGGGCGCTGCTGTCTGGTATCATATCGAACTGGCTGGTGTACTTTTATCAGCCGGATGAAACCGCAATCAGCCAGGGACAGACGGTATTCATACCGCAGGGGCTGGTGATTTTCGGGGTTTTTACCATCATTGGAGGGATCACAGCCTTCGGAAGAATTTTTGATGCATTCACTGATCCGATGATTGCGTCCTGGTCAGACCGGTGCACTTCAAAAAACGGACGGCGGATCCCGTTCTTAAAAGGCGCGTCCCTGCCGCTGGCACTTTCCACCGTGCTGGTGTTCTGGTCACCGGTGAATGAAAACAGCTGGATCAATGCGGCGTTCGGTGCAGCTGTATTCTGCGGCGCAGGCGGACTGATACTGATGTTTTACGATGAGAAAAAGATTAACTGCGTGATGAACGGAAAAGCATAGGTCAGTACTCAGCACGGCAGCCTTTTTTATGTGTAGAAGCTATCCGGCATAAAGGAGAAAGGATCACAGGTGATACAGACCAGATGCTGCGGCAGCTGCAGTTTCACATTATCTCGAAATCAGCTCCTCCGCATGCTTTAATGCATCCGAAATATTCGAACAGAAATTTTCTTCTCCGACAAGCTCCACAAAGCCGGATTTTTTCATCACCTTCATCGGCTGCTCATTCACATGAGAGAAGACGATGGTGATCCCTTTCGATTCGCAGAGCTTCGTCAGATTCTGGAGTGCATTCATGGCTGTACTGTCGATCGCCGGTACGCTCCGCATCCGGAGAACGAGACATTTTGTGAAATCCTTTACCACGATGTGCTCAATCGCATCCGACGCGCCAAAGAAGAGCGGTCCTGTGATCTCGTATACACGGATTTCCAGCGGCAGCTTCTGCAGATGTTCATCCACCGCCGGGGAATCATCGTCTACATAGACCCAGCTGTCGGCGTGCGTCCGCCGTTTTTGATATTTGCCGCCGTTCTGGCAATCGCTCCCGTAGCCGGAATACCGCCGAAAAGCGCAGAAGCAATATTTCCAGCACCCTGTGCAATCAGCTCTGTATCCGAACGATGCTTGCTGTTGATCATGCCGTCCGCAACAACACAGGAGAGAAGCGACTCAATCGCCGCAAGCACCGCGATCGTAAACGCATTTGGAATCGCCGACTGAATCAGTTTCATGTCAAAAACCGGCAGATGAAGCGCCGGAAGCAAGAGCCAGTGCGATAGAAAGAGGAAGTGCAATGATCGCAACGATGATACCGGCAGTCACATCTTTGGCAAACTGCGCGCGGTCATAGGACTTCAGAGAAGTGAGTAGCATTGGTTTGAACGAATTCATTTGAAAAGCTCGCTTTCTGTATTAGATTTGTATTACTGTTAGAACAACTTTCCAAGTATAGCATAAGAGACGGGGAGCAGGAAACCCAAAAAGGAATTGTTTGTCTTTCTATACAATCATGTTATGCATGACATTGCACACAGCCGGCAGAAAAATCCGAATGGAAAATTTTTCTGTTACTTTTTTGATTTTTTCAGTGACTTTCCTCTATGATCTATGGTACACTAATCCATGCGTGTTAAAAACGAGAATAGAATATCAAATGGAGGAAATCTCAAAATATGAGCAAAAAGAAAGGCGAAGGCCTGAAATCATTCAACAGGGGATTTAACGTGCCGGATACCTACATTATCATCTTTTTTGTGGTGGTTATCGCGGCCGTCATGACTTTCCTCGTCCCGAAAGGCTATTACGAGACGGAGGATGTCACGTACCTGATGAACGGGGTAGAAAAGACCCGTACCGTCATCAAAGACGGAAGCTTCCAGTATCTGACCGATGCTGCAGGAAAACCGGTCACAGAAGGTGTTGCACTGTTCAGCGGCGACGGCGGAACCGGATTTTTCAATTATATGTATAACGGAATTATCAGCAGCTCCGCCATCGAAATCATCGCATTTCTGATGGTAGTCGGCGGCGCTTTCGGTATCATGATCCGCACCGGAGCCGTTGAAGCCGGTCTGATCGGCCTGATCCGTAAAGCAAAAGGAGCCGAAAAACTGCTGATCCCGGTCCTTTTCGTCCTGTTTTCCCTCGGCGGAGCCGTGTTCGGAATGGGAGAAGAGGCCCTTCCGTTCACCATGATCCTCTGCCCGCTGTTTGTCGCTGTCGGATACGACACCGTCATTGCCGTGCTTGTTACGTACGTGGCAACACAGATCGGCTTTGGATCTTCCTGGATGAACCCGTTTTCCGTCGGAATCGCACAGGGAATCGCCGGCGTTGACGTCTTCTCCGGCGCAGGTTTCCGTATGGTGATGTGGGTGGTGTTCACCGCTCTTGGCTGCGGCATGACCATGTTCTATGCAGCAAAAGTCAAAAAGACCCCGGAAATCTCCGTTGCTTACGAAAGCGACCAGTATTTCCGTGATCAGAACGAAAAAACAGGCATCGACGAGGGCCATTCCTTCGGCATCGGCCATATCTTAGTTCTGGTAACACTGGCCGTTACCGTTGTCTGGGTCATCTGGGGCGTTATGGCAAAAGGCTATTACATGGCCGAAATCGCAACCCAGTTCTTCATCATGGGAATTGTGGCAGGTGTGATCGGTGTCATTTTCCATCTGAATGACATGAAAGTGAACGACATTGCCGTTTCCTTCAAAGACGGCGCAAAAGACCTGATCGGCGCAGCACTCGTTGTTGCGATGGCACAGGGCATCATGCAGGTGCTCGGCGGTTCTGATCCGACCACACCGACCGTTATCAACACCATTATGTACGGCATCTCACAGGCACTGGCCGGTCTTTCCGGTGCAGCCGCAGCCGTGCTGATGTACGTGTTCCAGTCGGTCTTCAACTTCTTCGTCGTATCCGGCTCCGGCCAGGCGGCGATCACCATGCCGATCATGGCACCGCTCGCGGACCTTCTCGGCGTATCCCGCCAGACATCCGTCCTTGCGTTCCAGCTCGGTGATGCCTTCACAAACCTGATCGTCCCGACCTCCGGCTGCCTGATCGGCTCCCTGGCGATTGCAAAAATCGAGTGGTCGAACTGGATCAAATTCATGTGGAAATTCTTAGGGATACTGATGATCGGAGCAGTCATTACGATTTTGATTGCGGTTGCGATTGGATTTTAAGAGGAGTGAGAGAAAATGATATTATTTCAGAACATAGACGTCTATGCGCCGGAACACCTCGGAAGAAAAGACGTTCTTACTGTGTATGATAAAATTGTCAAGATCGCAGATGCCGGCACGATAACGGCAGACGGCCTGCTCTCTGGCGCGGAGACCGTAGACGGAACCGGACTAGTCCTGACACCTGGCTTTGTCGACTGCCATGTTCACGTGCTCGGCGGAGGCGGCGAGGGCGGCTTTGCCAACCGCACCCCGGAGGCGACGATGGAAGGCCTGAACAAGTTCGGTGTGACAACCGTTGTCGGCTGCCTCGGAACTGACGGCATTGGCCGTGACATGTGCGCGCTCGTGGCAAAAACAAAAGGTCTCCGGGAGCAGGGCATGTCCGCCTGGTGCTACACCGGTAGCTATCAGGTTCCGGTGCGTACACTGACGGATGGAATTACGAAAGATATCATGATGATCGAAGAAATCATCGGAACCGGCGAAATCGCCATCTCGGACCACCGATCCTCACAGCCGACCTTCGAAGAATTCGCCCGACTGGCAGCAGACACGCGCCTCGGCGGTGTTCTTTCCGGGAAAGCGGGAGTGATCAATGTCCACCTTGGCGACGGTGCAAGATGTATGGAGCTGATCGAACGCGTCATCAGCGAAACCGAAATCCCGGCCAGCCAGTTCCTCCCGACCCATGTCAACCGGAACGAGAAGCTGTTCCAGAAGGCAATTGAATACGCCGTAAAGGGCGGTGCGGTCGATTTCACCGGAAATGAAGAGATCGATTACTGGGAAACTGTCTGTGATGAAGTCCGCGTGTGCAAAGGAATCCGCCGCATGCTGGATGCAGGCGTGAATCCGAAACACATCACCATCTCATCCGACGGTCAGGGCAGTCTGCCGATCTTTAATGAGAAGGGAGAATTCCTGCGGATGGGCATGGGCCAGTCGAGCTGTTTGCTGAAAGAAGTAAAAGAATGCGTGGAGAAAGCGGGAATTCCGCTGGAAACCGCAATTTCGACGATTACGGCAAACCCGGCAGAGATCCTGTCACTGAAAGGAAAAGGCAAGGTCCGGGAAGGATATGATGCGGATCTTTGCGTACTGGATCAGGGACTAGAGATTCAGGAAGTCGTTGCACGGGGGAAGACGGTGTATCGGAAATAGCATATTGGTAATATTGGGAAAAGGTCACAGCTTTGCGGAGCTGCGGCCTTTTTTGATGGGAATGCCTGAGGAAAGAATGTTTTACAATAGTATTTTGTAAGAAGGTACGATATAATGAACATATATCTTGCGACAGGGAAGGAGAAACTGCAGTGTCGGAAATAAAACTTTTTGAGGTCGGAACGGTTGTGAAAGAGCGCACCTCTTCCACGGTAGTATTGGAGAAACAACTGCAAACAACGATAGAGCAGAACATGGAGACATTTTTCGGCGTTCGTTTTCTGAAAAGTGAATATATGATCACATCCGGAAGAATGGACAGCATCGGAATTGATGAAAATAATAGCCCAGTGATTTTTGAGTATAAGAGAAGCTCGAGCGAGAACGTAATTAATCAGGGATTATTCTATCTGGATTGGCTTCTGGATCACAAAGCGGATTTCAAACTGCTTGTGATTGAAAAATTGGGTATGGAAGTAGCAGACCAGATTGATTGGTCGGTGCCTTGTGTGATTTGTATTGCAAATGATTTTACGAAATACGACGTGCATGCAGTGAATCAGATGCAGAGGAATATCAAGTTGGTGAAATATCGGAAATATGGGGAAGATCTGTTGCTGTTTGAACATCTGAACACACCGGTGGCAAAGCCAGTAACGGAAACATCAACCATTTCAACAACAAGTAGTACATACACACAGAAAACACATTTAGAGAAGCTGTCATCAGCAAGCAGCCATTTCAAAACATTATATACGGCGCTTTGTGACTACATCGAATCGCTGGGAGACGATCTTGTTCCAAACCAATTGAAGCTGTATTTGGCCTATAAGAAAGTGCAGAACATTTTCTGCATTGAAATTTATAACAAACAGATCCTGCTCCGAATGAAACTCGACCCGGACACTGTTGAACTGGAAGAAGGATTCACAAGAGATACCCGCGGGATTGGACATTACGGAACGGGGGAGCTAGAAGTGTCAATCAAGACGGCAGAAGACTTTCAGAAGGCAAAGAAGCTGATTGATCGGGCGTATCAGGAGACGTTATAAAGCATGGTAAAAACTGGACTGTGATAGAATGAGAATGGTGTCGCAAGCCAAACTCAAAATCAAAGGAGGCGGTCCAAATGGAC